>Ga0214225_1000521_pt1 | contig 8521 bp, 7 predicted proteins | sample TroBogypolimnion_31_FD_153063 | JGI IMG/M metagenome (GOLD analysis project Ga0214225, IMG submission 153063) | Freshwater microbial communities from Trout Bog Lake, WI - 17SEP2007 hypolimnion | ecosystem: Environmental > Aquatic > Freshwater > Lake > Hypolimnion/Profundal zone | place: Trout Bog... | reverse complement strand
TAAGGAATCGGAAACATGGAGAACAAGGAGGAAGTGTTGCAAATCACTCATTCATGCAGTTTACAGCGCCTCTCTCATCCTTTGAACTGTTCCGTGAAAATCCACCTCATCGGTTGCATCCATGTTCCCATAATAACTCAACCATCAAACTAGAAATAAAAAATGAAAAAACTTCTTTTTCTCATCCTTGCAATCTGGCTTTGCCTTTCGGTCACCGCGCAGCCCCAAAATTTGTTGAGTGGCAAATTCTCCAGGGAAGAACTTTCCAAAATACTGATACCCCTGCAGAAATGGACTCCTTTTCCTGCTATCGACGATCGCGCAGGATGGGCCAAAGCCGATCAGAACAGGATGAAGGCCTATGTCAAAACGGCCGAAGGTTTTCTCAAATACGAATGGCCCTCCATTCCGGCCACGAAGTCGCTCCTGATTGAACGGACCGGCGACCGAGACGAATACCAGTCCATCAGTTTCAAGAAACGGGAAGTTCTGGGTACCCTGCTGCTTGCAGAAATCTATGAAAACAAGGGGCGTTTCATCGACCAGATCATCGACGGCGTATGGAACATCTGCGAAGAATCCTTCTGGGGTGTTCCCGCTCATCTTCCCAAAACCAAAGAGCTCTCCGGCCTCATCAACGTCAGACAACCATTTGTCGAACTATTCTCGGCCGAGACCTCCACCTTCCTGGCTTGGGTTGACTATTACCTGGGGAATAAACTGGATGCCGTCTCCCCCCAAATCCGCAAACGCATCTACGACGAAGTGAACAGCCGGATTTTCCAACCGCTGATGACCACCCATCACGGTTTCATGGGTGCCAACAGCGACGGCAGACGTCCCAACAACTGGAATCCGTGGATCTGCTCAAACTGGCTGAATGCAGTCCTTCTGCTTGAGAAAGACGACAGCAAACGAACGGATGCGGTGGCAAAAATTCTGGGCGTCCTCGATAATTTCCTCAACCCTTATCCCCAGGATGGCGGCTGCGACGAAGGACCGGGTTACTGGGGTGCTGCCGCGGCCTCCCTTTACGACAACATTGCCATGCTCAATCTTGCCACCAACAATGCCTTCGCTTATGCCTACGACGATGAAAAGCTCAAAAACATGGGACGTTTTATCTACCGGGCACAAATCAGTTCCCTCTATTTCATGAATTTTGCAGACGCCAGTCCAAAACCTGGCATGCCCGCCGATATGATCTACAGGTTCGGCAAAGACATCAAGGATGCAGAAATGATGAAGTTTGGTGCATTCTACCGAAATACCGGAGAAAAATCTTCCGGTCGCGCCCACTACTTCAGGAACTTCTTCGCCCTGTTCATCCAGAAGGAGTACCAGTCGGCCGAACAAGGATTGCCACTGCCAAAAGACACCTGGCTCCCCGACCTACAGGTGATGATTGCAAGAGACAAAAAAGGCACTACCGACGGTTTTTTTGTGGCAGCCAAGGGTGGCAACAACGACGAGAGCCACAACCACAACGACATCGGTAACTTCATGGTCTATTACAATGGCATGCCTCTGCTGATAGATGTAGGAAGCGGTACCTATACCCGCAAAACTTTCAGCAACCAACGCTACGAGATCTGGTCCAACTGCTCCGAATTCCACAATCTCCCCACCATCAACGGCAAAAATCAACTTCCCGGTCCTCAGTTCAAGGCTGAAAATGTTTCCTATGCGACAGGCAAAAATTTCTCCGCACTTACCCTAGACATTGCCAAATCCTATCCCGACGACGCAGGGATCGAAAACTGGAGGAGAACGGTCAGGCTCAACCGAGGTAAGAATGTCAAAATAGAGGATGCCATTCAATTGACAAAAGCCTCCTCGGTGGTGCAACACCTCATGACCTGTTACCCCGCTGAAGTGGCAAAACCCGGTGAACTGACCATTCATTATGCTCCGGAAGGGGTGAAGGCCGTCAACTTCCTCCTGCAATACAACCCAGCCCAGTTTGAGGTGACTGTCGAAAAAGTTCAACTCATCAACATGGAAGACAAAGGTGTACTGAGAAACTGGGGAGATACCATTCACCGCATCAACCTAAAGGCCAAAGCGCCAAAAAAGAAAGACAAATTCAGCTTCACGATTTCAGTAAAAAGCTAGCATTACCTCACCCGGTGACTCAGAGTCACCGGGTGAGGTAATGCTAACCGTTGATCCCCAATCAGATCCAAACCTTTAGGATGATCCTCCTCAAAAAAATAAATGGATTTGTGTAACTTAGTGCTTTGGTGCCTTTTTGGCTTCGACCGTTTCTAAAACCTGCTCATCACGAACAAATGAAAATGATATCAATTCACCTGTCCAGAACCCTGCTTATGGCAGTTTTTCTATCCATAAACCCCTGTCTGGCCCAGAAAACAATTAAAATTCAATTCGACAGCAACAAGGAGGTGTCCGGCAAAAAATTTGCAATCAGGGATATTTCACCCGGTATTCCCACCAACTGGGATGGGTTTAACTTTGTGGTGCTGGAGTTCAAATCTACCACCCCGCAAAGGTTTCAGGTGGGTTTCACGACAGAAACCGGCTACAACGAACTGCGGGTGATGAGCTATTGCGTGAACGGCTGGAACAAGCTGGCAATCCCGCTTCGCTTCTACCGCGCCCTGCCCGACGCCGCCCACGACCTGGCCGCCACCTTCAACCAGGACCGCTACACAGGCTGGATCAACCTTGGCGGCAAACGCGGACCGCTCCGTGGCGTTGACTCCATCGGCATCCGGATGAATGCCCCCATCAACAATCCTGTCATCGAGCTACGCTCCATCTCCCTTTCTGTTGAGGATCCAGGGGATCAATACCTCGGCACAAGACCTGTCGTGGATGAATTTGGGCAGTGGAATCTGGGCGATTTCGAAGGAAAAGCCAAATCTCTGGCCCAGCTTCGAAAAGAGTGGGATGTCGAAGAGAAAACAGTCGATACCAACAAGGCCACCAGCTATTCCAAATTTGGAGGTTACCTACCGGTGAAAGCCAAGTCAACGGGTTTCTTCCGAACGGAAAAAATGGATGGCAAATGGTGGTTCATTGATCCGGAAGGCTGCCTATTCCTCTCGGTGGGGGTCGATTGTGTCCATCCTGGCGGAGGTGGAAACGCCATCCACCTCGACAAACGCAAAAATATGTTCAAAGAACTGCCCCCGACAGGGATCGCTTCCAATCCAGACCGCCCCAATACGGCCTCCTTTGGAACCTGGAACCTCTTCAAACGCTATGGCCCTTCCTATCCCGAAAAATCGAAAGACCTGATTATACGAAGAATGGAGAAATGGGGGCTCAACTCCATCTGCAACTGGTCTTCTCCTGAGGTGATGGGTCTTAACAGGAAAGCCTTCATGCTCCAGCTGAACAACGTCGGCATCGAAAATGGCATCATGGGTCTGCCGGATGTCTATACCACCGATTTCAAGGTAAAAGTCGATGCTGCGATACGGGATTTCGTCACCCCCTACCGGGAAAATCCATGGCTCATCGGTTACTTCACCGGCAACGAACCCTCCTGGACCGGACAGGAAGAGCGGCTCTGCCAACTGATTCTCGACGGAAAGGAAAGACCCATCCAGACTGCATTGAAGAATTTCCTTTCAGACGGCGATACTCCGGAAAAGCGAAAGCAATTCATCTTCGACACCTTCCGCATCTTCCTGCAAACCATCAACAAAATGGTCAAAACCTACGATCCCAACCACCTGAACCTGGGAATGCGTTTCGGTCACGTTCCCGGCAAGGAGATCATTGCCATCTGCAAGGATGTCTTCGATGTCTTCAGCTTCAACTGTTACGACCTCTATCCAAAGAAGGAGTTCATGGACCAGATTTCGGAGGGCACCGGTCTGCCGATGATCATCGGGGAGTACCATTTCGGCACCGTCGACAGGGGGATGGCTCAATCGCTCTGGCAGGTCAACTCCCAGCGGGAACGCGGCGTAGCCTTCAGCTACTATACCGAACAGGCCTATGCCCATCCCGGACTGATTGGCACTGCCTGGTTCCAATGGTGCGACCAGGATCTGACGGGACGCAACGACGGCGAAAACTACAACTGCGGACTGGTGGACGTCACCGACAGACCCTACCCTTTCATGGTGGAGGCGGTTGGGAGAACGGCTCAACGACTGCAATCCATTCATCGGGGTGAGACCAAACCCACTGATCGGCAACCTGTCAAAGCCAGGGGGCATGGCACATTTCCTGATCTATGGGAGAAATGAATAATTCTGCAACTTAAACAGAACAACCACATGAAAACAATCAATTTTTCGCTGATCTTATTTCTGCTTTGTGCCACAGCTTTTGGCCAGGATCACAAAAAGGAAATCACGCACTACATCTTCCCTGAATTCGTGAAGGGAACAGTCCTGATGAAAGCGGGAGGCAAAAATGTGGTGATGCTCAACTACAATGCCCTTACCGAAGAGATGATCTTCGACACCAACGGCAAAAAACTGGCCATTGGTCCGCTGGAACAGGTGGATACCATCTACATCAGCGGCAGAAAATTCTTCCCGGTCGGCAAGACTTTTGTCGAGCTCCTTCACAAGGGAAAATACGAACTGTATGCCCGCCACCGCTGCAGCATTGTGGATCCCGGGAAACCGGCAGCTTACGGCGGCACCACCCAGACGTCAGCCGTCACTTCCTATTCTTCCTACGTGTCCGGCGGACAGGTCTACGAACTGACTCTGCCCGAAGGCGTACAAACAAAGGCCTACACCGATTTCTGGCTGAAAAAGGAGGGCAGACTGGCTGAGGTGGTCAGTTTGAGACAGCTCTCCAAACAGTTCCCTGAAAAAGCCGATCAGTTTAAAAAATTTGTCAAGGAACACAAGGTAGATTATGATATCCAGGCAAACATCCTGGATTTGATCTCCTATATGGAAGGTTTATAAAGCTGATAGAAATTTCGCTTTTAACAAATCGTCCATTCAGGTATCTAAATAAAAGTTCAGTGCAGCAAATAACAGGTAACATCATTAAAAAAAAACTTCATGCACCACCATTTCTTCTTCTTCCCCTTCTTTGCCGGGATCATCCGATTGGCCATCACGATTTTTGTCTTTTACGTGATCTACAAATGGGCAACCAGGTATTTCGCCCTGAAGCAGGAGCACAATCAGTTGTTGGGTGAAATTCTAAAAAAAATGGAGAATAAATAGCGGATTATTGGCTGTTGTAATTTCGCCGCGATGCGGCTTTCTTCCAACAATTCCCATTCACCCTACCATCATGACGCCGTTATCCTGCTTAAATAGAGGCACGATATAGGATTGATCTCATTGAAAATGAAAAATCGTGGTTGCGTCAACCAGGAGGCGTGCCTGATATCCAAATGAATCCAGGTGTGCAGCTCCCTCATGATGGTAAGGCTGGTCCCCACAATAAACAAAGGAGCATAACTCTGGTATTGGGCCAGAGTTCCTAAAGTCCTCGTCATCAAATGTATGCTCTTCCTTCTTACGAACCCAAAATTTATTTTACCAATCGTGATACAGCATTTTAAACACTCTACGGTTTTTTGACACACCATTCCTTTTCCAAAAGTGACAGAAGAGTTCCCGCGACTGCTACTGAATATTTCTTCACCATCAGCGGACTCCGCGCGACTGCCACTGAATATTTCTTAACTGTATGAGGACTTCGCGCGACTGCCACTGAATATTTCTTAACTGTATGAGGACTCCTCGCGACTGCCACTGAATATTTCTTAACCGTATGAGGACTCCGCACGACTGCCACTGAATATTTCTTAACCGTATGAGGACTCCGCGCCACCGCCACTGAGTATTTCTTAACTGTATGTGGACTCCGCGCCATTGCCACTGATTATTTCTTGTCTGCCAGAGCACTCAGCACCACCAACCAGGAATAAACGCAGGTTGTCAGTGCAAACTGTCATTTTGCCTCAAGCAATGGGTTCGCAATTCCTTACTTTGCAGGATGCTGAGAACTTTTTAACGACATTTCTATTTATCCTGATCCACCATTCATCCAGCAAACCCTGATTATGACTACTTGATTCCCACTTTTTTGTAACTTGCACGGCAACCATCCGTAATAGATACCAACTTAAATTAAAGTAACATGAGCAAAATATTTAAATTCGGGGAGGATGTTCCCGGATACAACATTCCGGTATTGAACGAAAGGGAGATCAGGGCCGCTGCAGGCATTTTGTTCCTGATGATGTTTACAACGATCGTAACCGTCCTGACAAAGGGGAACTTTGTTCCACTGAAATTCGCGGTGGTCATCTTCCTGACGGATATCCTGATTCGTGTGCTAATTAATCCCAAATTTGCACCTTCCTTGATTATTGGACGATTGATTGTCCACAACCAAACTCCCGAGTACGTCGGAGCCAAGCAGAAGAAGTTCGCCTGGATTGTTGGCATCGTATTGGCACTGACCATGTTCATTTTGCTGGTAGTGGTCAACTCCTACAGTCCGATCACAGGCATCATCTGTCTGATATGCCTCATCTTTCTCTTCTTCGAATCGGCCTTCGGCATCTGCCTGGGATGCAAATTCTACTCCCTGATCTACAGGGAAAAGGCACAATATTGTCCGGGTGAGGTATGCGAACTGAAAGACAGGCAACCCATCCAGAAGACCTCCTGGGTCCAGATTCTGATCGTTTTGCTTTTTGCCGGGTACATTCTGCTGACCATTGCCCTCTTCAAGGAGAGCTTCAGCAAAAAGCCATTCGATCTGTTTGGTCTTGAAAAAAAGGAGACTGCAAAATAACCATTTGCTGAGTTGGATTTAACCTATTTTCTCCTGTTTCATCCTTTCCCGATGTAAAGCCGGGACTTGAAAGGTTAAGATGACGATTTCCCGCCTGGTTGAATTTGTTCGGGAGATTTTCAGTTTCGGATTCAAATAAAGCGTCTTTGCTTTCCGCGTTATTACTCGCGGTCGCAACGACGCTTTATTATTTAAGGCAAATGTGAAAGGGATCACCCTAATGGGGGAGTGGGCAATGCATCAGATTGGTTTCTGCTTTATCCTTCGCGGTCGCAACGACGAAGCAATCGGCCGGAATTAGATCAAATTACAAATTATGGTCCACCAAAAAATATCCTTCGTTCAAAAACACACTCAAAATTTTCCATCTTTCCAAATCAATCCCTAACTTCACCCCCGATTCTACTACTACTTAATTATTTCAACATGTTTAAAAAACTATTCATGCTCGGCGCGATGTTGCTGGGCTTTCTCTGCGGTCGAACACAGACAACGGAGACCTCCAAAGCCATCGTGCAGCAGGAAATCATGTTCCCCTATCAGGGCGAACATACCCATGGCAGTTCCATCGTTCAGCTTCCCAACGGCGATCTGTTGGCCGCCTGGTTTCAGGGAAGCGGCGAACGCACCGCCGACGATGTACGCGTGATGGGTTCCCGCCAGAAGAAGGGAACCAAAACCTGGGCCACTCCCTTCCTAATGGCAGATACCAAAGGAATTCCCGATTGCAATCCAACCCTATTCCTAAACAGGGATGGTAAGCTCTTTCTGATCTGGATCGCGGTGCAGGCCAACCAATGGGAATATTCCATTCTGCGCTTCCGCACTTCCACGCAATACAATGGAGAGGGGGCTCCCAAATGGGACTGGCAGGACGACATCCTGCTCAAACCAGATGACAGCTTCGCCAAAGAAGTGGCCAACAAATTTCGGGAAATGGGTGATTCACACGTAGGCTGGGCCTCTTATGCACCCAAATACGACGATCTGATCATCGAAGCCAGCAAGGACAAGATGAAACGCAGCTTTGGCTGGATGACACGCATTCCTGCCATCACGCTGGAAAGTGGCAGAATACTGCTCCCGCTCTATTCCGACGGACTCAACATGTCGATGGTGGCCATCTCCGACGACAATGGCACCACCTGGCGGCCGAGTCTTCCCATCGTGGGCCGCGGACCGATCCAACCAGCACTGGCAGTCCGCAAGAGCGGAGAGATCGTGGCCTACATGCGCGACGCTGGCGATGCCCCGGGTCGGGTATGGGTGAGCACCTCGAAAGACCACGGGGAATCATGGGCATTGGCAAAAAAGACAGACATCCCCAACGAGGCAAGTGTTGAAATCGCTGCCCTGAAAAATGGGAAATGGGTGTATTTCGGAAACGACATTTCAGACGGTCGCTACCGGCTGTCGCTCTACCTCTCCAACGATGAGGGCAACACCTGGTACAAAAAGGAGGTGATTGAATATTCGCCCGACAGAAAATCCAGTTTCTCCTATCCCTGCCTCATCCAGACCGCCGACGGGCTCGTGCACATCTCCTATTCCTACACGGCCGGACAGGGCAACAACTCGATCAAACATGTGGTGATTGATGTAAATAAGATAGATTAGGGGACTTTAGGACTATAGTCCTAAAGTCTTCCCCTCTACTCCCCTGCCTTCTTGTGCCCCTGGTGATTTCCCCTGTCGCGGTGACGGAAATCCTTTTTGGCAGGAGCCCTGCGGTCGCCGCCTCTTCCACCTCCGGCAGATCTGG
>Ga0214225_1000514_pt1 | contig 8614 bp, 6 predicted proteins | sample TroBogypolimnion_31_FD_153063 | JGI IMG/M metagenome (GOLD analysis project Ga0214225, IMG submission 153063) | Freshwater microbial communities from Trout Bog Lake, WI - 17SEP2007 hypolimnion | ecosystem: Environmental > Aquatic > Freshwater > Lake > Hypolimnion/Profundal zone | place: Trout Bog... | reverse complement strand
TTCAAAATCTCGAACAAAGCGAGCATCAATATGCCGACTACAGGATCCTCTGGCGTATGGGGAACTCCGGCATTGCCATAATAAGCATCCATGGCGGCGAGATAGAACCGGGCACAACACGGATTGCCGATGCAATTGCCGGAGAGGAGCATTCCTTTTACTCCTTTGAGGGAATGAAAAAAACCGACAATCTGAGCTTCCACATCACCAGCAGCCGGTTTGACGAACCGACAGCAATGGAGATTGTCTGCCATTCCAATATCATTATCTCAATACACGGCTGTGCGATCATGGAATCCGAAATCCATCTGGGAGGACTTGATGACGAATTGAAGAATCGGATTCGCCAGGAGCTCCAGGATTCCGGCTTCAAGACAATACTATCCGCAGATCCACGCTTCAGCGCTCTCAATCAGAGAAATATCTGCAACTTGTGCGGTCGCGGCATGGGGGTTCAAATGGAAATCAGCCGAGGATTGCGAGCCAAAATGTTCCGGGACCTGACCCCAGAGGGGAGGATGTACCGCACTCCACTCTTCACCCGATTCACCGGCTCTGTACGGAAGGCGATCGCCCCCTTTGCGCTTGAGAATTTTGAAAATGAGCCCCTGCAAGGCACCGATTGAATCGCACCCGGTGCCTTCGAGCCTGACCTTTTGCTCGTTTACCGCAAGCGGCATTTCAGCGCAGGGCATGCTGCACAGCAAACGCGAGTTGTTCAAGCACACGGTTGCTCTACAGAATGCCCCGCTCCAAGAGTTTGAATTTCTTCCTCAGCGCCTGGTCTTTTCAGCTCCTGCATGGGGAGTGCGCAGGGACATCAGTGCAGGAGACTTCCAAGCCAAACTGCAATGACGAGCTTTCCTGTTTCGCCCAGGCTGGTTATGCTGGTCCAGCTATGCTGATTAGTTGGCGAATCGCAAACCGGCTATTTTCAAGGCTCCCCGGTGATAACCGGCGGAAAAGAGTTTCTCGAATTCCTCAAAGTCCAGCTGACAATTTTCACAAAGCTGGTAAATATTCGGGATGAGTTTCTTCTGCTTATACGTGCTGCGCAGAAAATCGATTACCTTCCAATGCATTTCAGTGAGTTCTCCCTTAGGGATATTCATCTCCAAGGCTCGATGCATGGCATAGCTTTCGTCCCAGGTATCAGGATCAACCAGGAATCCACGAACATCCACGGTGTAGGTTTTTCCGCCGGAAAGCGCATCCAGGTCCGCTGAACGTTCGTGCAGATGGGACGCGAAGGGCATTGTGTTTATACGATAATGGACCCCTGCAATCCGGCATAATCCACGATGGTATCCTGTCGGGAAAAGTTTTTTCATTTCCCGCGGTCTCAATCCATTGGCTGTACAGACAGCAAAGATAGTCGGACATGCGCCCGTTTTCGCATACGCTTCCCGGATAAAATTGATCACATCCCAATGTTCAGTGGTGAGGTTTTGAATTTCACACTCCTTTGCCATGCCTTCAGCAAAATTTATATCCCAGAATTTAGGCTCAAGTAAAAAACCCTGCTCGTCAACCTGGTATGTGACATCCTTGTGCGAAAAGTGCTTCATGTTCATCCCTCTTTCTTTGTTGATTAGTCAATTGCCTTATGCGTGTTCCACAGCGAAAATGAAGGGCCTTTTTTGCTTCCTGATTCTCATGGTATCATCATAATTTCGTTCATGCAAGTATCCATAAAATTCCCCATTCATTTAATACCAAAACATTCACATACTTGCAAAATCATCCCCTTACGTTAACGGCGGCCCAGATATGGGAGAGGCCTGAATACCCGGAGTCAGGAAGTCCTCGCACAGATCGAGGATGCCGCCTGTCCTGTCGCCCATCCCTGCTGCTTCACACAGCATGGATATTCTTCACCTTGCAGGTATAATGTAATTATTTCATGTATATATATAAGAATTATCATTTTCTGATGCCACTGAAGCCCCCCTATCAAAAACAGCGGAAGAGGGAAAATCAACAAGGTTAAACACGAAATTCCATATGCATAATGTGCAATAATTGAAAATCACGCACCACCAATACGGTCATATGAACAGAATCGTCCCGACTTCCATAGCATTCAAGGTGAAGATAAAAATATTTTACAAATTCCTCTTGACACCCTATTAATATTCTGCATAAGTTAATATTAACCTATACGGCATTTTAACCTTTAGAAAATATTAATACAGGTTGACCGGGTAAATTTTCATTCTATCGCGAGAAATTTCATGAATATTGGCACACTGATCAGAAAATGCAGGAAGGAACAGAAGATGACGCTCAAAACCGTTGCCGAGAAAGCCTCTGTCTCGGAAGGCTTCCTCAGCCAGGTGGAAAACGATGTCAATTCGCCTTCGGTCGACACCCTGATCCGTATCTGCAATGCCATTGGGATAGATGCAGGCAATCTTATTTCTCAAGTCAGCAAACAGGAAAAGATCGTGCTGATCAGAAAATCCGACTGGGACGAGGTGGATCTTTCCCCTTCGGGTTTTGCCACCCGCCGTTTTTTTTCTCCCGACAACCGGACCGTCATCGACTCGTCAATCCTGGTCGTAACACCCGGAAAATCTATCCCCGTGCGAAAAAACATAAAAAACGGCCAGGAGATCCTCTGTGTGCTGAAAGGCTCGATCGAGCTGAAGCTCAGCGAGGAGAAATTTGTGCTGGTCGAAGGCGATTCCGTTCATTTCCGGTCCAATCCCGAAAGCCAGAAGATCACCAACACCAGCGCCACGACCAGTTTTGTGCTGTGGGTAGGAACACTGTGATGCATTTTCAAAGACAGCAACCATAACCAGAAGGAGAAACATGCATGATCACATTCAGCAAGCAGCAGTTGAAAATCCCTAAACTCCAGAGACCGGTTTATCTGGTGACAGCCGGCCAGTCCAAGTTTGACCGCGCCTTTCCCGACAAACGCACCGAGGAACTCTGCATCGATGCATTTACCATGGCGGCCAGCCTGCTGGACATCTCGCCTGCCGAATTAAAACGGTATATTCACACCTGCTATTACGGCCATTTCGCTGACCATTTCGGCGATCAGCTCCTGGGAGAATCGGTAATCCACGACCGGCTCGGCCTGGATCCGCTGGGCAATGTCGGGGTCAAGACCGGCGGCGCCACCGGAGGATCGACCCTGTGGGAAGGCGTGAAGGCCGTGGCCTCGGGCTACTCGGACTGCGCGCTGGTCATGGGCTGGGAGAGGATGGACGAGGTCCCCACCGACGAGGGAAACTTCCTGATCTCCTGCGCCGCCGACAAGGACTGGGAGTCGCCCCTCGGCCATATCTACACCGGCTATTATGCGGTCATGGCACAGCGCTACTGGCAGATCTTCGGCAAGGCGGAAGACTCCTTCCGCAAGACCTTAGCCGAGATCGCCGTCAAACATCACGGCTACGCCCGCTTCAATCCCTTTGCCCATTCTCCGATGAAGATCACCGTCGACGACGTATTGAATTCACCGGTGGTCGCCTACCCTCTGCGGGCGCTGGACTGCTGCCTGATGAGCGTCGGGGCCGCCTGCACCATCCTCTGCGATGAGGATACCGCCTTTAAATTGACCAAGAATTCGAAAAACAAGCCCCTGCGCATCTGGGTTGCGGCCGGTTCGCACACGCTGCGCCCCGCGGACAGGCTCCATATGGACATCCCCCTGCTGCCCCACGAGACCGCCGACCAGTACAAGGATCTGGGCGAGCGTTTCCCCGGCGGCGAGCGCTATCCGGGATTCACCGGTTTCCTGGCCGCCCGGATGGCAGCCTATTACAGCTACGGGATGGCGGGCATCACCAATCCGCTGGAGGATCTCGATGTGATCGAACTCCATGATGCCTTCACGATCAGCGATGTCCAGACCTATGAGGATGTCGGCCTGCGTCCCTACGGATACGGCCGCGACTATGTGGAATCGGGTGACTGTTACCATACCAATCCGCATACCGGCAAACCCGGCAAGCTGCCGTCAAACCTCTCCGGAGGCCTGATAGGCTGCATGCATGCGGTCGGTGCCACCGGGATCATGCAGACCCTGGAGGTCGCGACCCATCTCTGGAACAGATGGGCCGAGATCCATGGCGATGAGAAGCGATGGAAGGACTTCAATCGGGAAAAACCGCAGGACTGGACCGATCTGCAGGTGAAAGGCGCGAAACGCGGGATGGCGATAAGCCACGCCGGAGTCGGTTCCCACGTCACCTCCACAATCCTGATGGATCCCGATCATCTGATAAAGAAAGATGCATAAAGGAGAGAGCCTATGAGCATGTACGGACATGTTTTCGTCAAAAACAACCAATATAAATTCAAGGGCCAGTTCCATCACCTGACCCCGAATACCCCGATCCGCAACGCCGACGACGGCTGGAAACTGCTGGGAGTCACCAACCCGAGGGATATGACCTATATCCATTCGTATGGGGGTGAGGCGATCTTCTTCGAATCGCTGAGCCAGGGAAAACTGCTGGGGACCCGTTGCGACAACGCGGGCTGTGCTTCCAAGGGAACGGTTTATATCCCTTTCAGGACGCACTGTCCGGATTGTCTTGGCAAAAATACCGTGATCGACCTGACGGATACTGCCAAAAAGACTGCCCACGTCCACACCTTCATGGTCTGCGCGCGGTCCGGAGCCTTCAATGTGCTGGATAAGCCGATTAAATTCATCAATATCGAATTTGACGGCGTTCAGACCATATTGATGAGCTATCTCAGCCTTGGGGAGCCAGCCTTCGGCATGAAGGTGGTCCCGATCTTCAAGACCGGCAGTCCGACATTTACGATCCTTGACCTGTCATGGGTTCCGGAAGGGACCACGCAGGCGCAACTCCCGGAGGGTTTTAGTTTTTAGGGTGACGTATTCAGGGAGTCGACTGCAGGAACGTTGCGAACAAACTACCGGCGGAGCATCTGATGGGGGAAGGACAACCCCTGTCAGCGACTTCGCCGGAGACATTTACCATGGAGATATTTCAGTCACGTATTATCACCTCTAAACTGCTGGAGGATTAGATGAACAAACCTGATATTGAACTGGGCAAGACGACCATCGGCAACATTGTAGATATTCTGGCGGAAAACTTCGGAGAGAACACCGGCCTGGAGTACCATTCTCTCGACATCAAATACACGTTCAGGCAACTGCGGGAAAAATTCGATGCTGTCGCCAAAGGGCTGATGGCTTTAGGGCTTGCCCAGGGCGACAAGGTCGCTCTCTGGGCCAACAATCTTCCCGAATGGGTCTATACCCAGTTCGGCAGCGCCCGGATGGGTGCGGTTCTGGTGACGGTCAATACCAACTACCGCAGCAATGAGCTTGAATACCTCCTGCAGCAATCCGACGCGACGACCATTATTTTAACCGGCGGGATACGGGAGCCCTACGAGTTTCTGAAGGTCCTCAATACAGTCTGCCCGGCCATAGCCGAAAGCGAGCCCGGACGGCTTTCCTGCAGCAAGCTGCCCTTCCTGAAAAATATCGTCTATCTCGGCCAGGAAAAAATCGCCGGAATGTACAACTGGGACGATATCCTGGAGATGGGCAAGTCGATTTCGGACCGGGACCTTACGGAAAGACTGGACTCGCTTTCTCCCGACGATGTGATCAATATGCAGTACACCTCCGGGACCACGGGATTCCCCAAGGGCGTCATGCTTTCCCACACCAACCTGATCGGCAATGCGATGAGCATGGCTGCATGCATGCAATTGACCCCTGCCGACGCCATGTGCATCCCTGTTCCGTTTTTTCACTGCTTCGGCTGCGTTATCGGGACCATGTGCTGCATGGTATCGGGAACAGCGATGGCTCCGGTCGTCTCGTTCTCGGCCGTCCAGGTGCTGAAAACCGTCCAGGCCTCACACTGCAATGCCATTCTGGGCGTGCCGACCATGTTTATCGCCGAGTTTGAAGAGATGGACAAAAACAGCTATGACACCTCCAGTCTGCGCACCGGGGTCATGGCAGGTTCGACCTGTCCTGTCGAGGTCATGAAGCGGGTGATTAGCGACATGGGAGCCGCGGAAATGACCATCGTCTACGGGCAAACCGAGTCCTCTCCCGGCATCACGCAGACCCGTGTACATGATTCTCTGGAGTTGAAGACGACAACCGTCGGCAAGGCCCTGCCCAACGTCGAGGTCAAGATTGTCGATCCTCTCATCGGCACCGAGATGCCCCTGGGCGAGCAGGGTGAACTCTGCACCCGGGGCTATCATGTGATGAAAGGCTACTACAAGATGCCCGAGGCGACGGCCAAGGCGGTGGACAAGGAGAACTGGCTGCACACCGGGGACCTGGCGATCATGGACGAGAACGGCTATTGCCGGATCACCGGCCGGATAAAAGACATGATCATCCGTGGCGGAGAGAATATCTACCCAAGGGAAATAGAGGAATTCCTCTATACCCATCCGAAGATCAAAGATGTGCAGGTCGTAGGCGTCCCGAGCGAGAAATACGGCGAAGAGGTCGCTGCCTTCATCCAGCTCAAAGCCAAGGAAACGGCAACGGACAAGGAGATCTCAGCCTTCTGCAAGGATCGGATATCATTCCATAAGATTCCTAAATTTATCTTCTTTGTCGAGGAGTATCCAACAACTGCGAGCGGCAAAATCCAAAAATTCAAACTCCGGGAACTGGCAAAAGCGAAAACACAGGCGGACATTGTTAAAAGCTGACGCAAACCAAGAGGAATGCCATGGGAGAACTGTTATGGAGACCGTCGGAGCAACGCATCAAGGGCTCCAACATGTACCGGTTCATGCAAGGCGTGAACCAGAATTATGGAACCGATTTCAATGATTACGAGGCCCTGCATCAATGGTCAGTCGAGCATCTCGAGGCCTTCTGGACCGAGATGTGGCGTTTTGCAGAAATCAGGCCCCAGGCCGGTTCCGCAAGGGTGATCGATAATCCAGCCATCATGCCGGGAGCGCATTGGTTTCCGGACAGCCGTTTGAACTTCGCCGAAAATCTCCTGCGTTGCCGAGATGACAAGACCGCGCTGATATTCAGGGGCGAGGATACCGTCCGCAGGACCTTGACCTACAAAGAGCTGTATGCGGCGACAGCGAAGGTTGCCGCAGCCCTGCGTGCGGCGGGAGTCGTCCCCGGAGACCGGGTTGTCGGCTTTATGCCGAACATGCCTGAAACGATCATCGCCATGCTTGCCGCCGCAAGCCTCGGGGCGACCTGGTCCTCCTGCTCTCCGGATTTCGGGATCAAGGGGGTGCTCGATCGATTCAGCCAGACCCGGCCCAAGGTCCTCTTTACCGCCGACGGCTATTATTTCAAAGGGAAGGCGATGGACAGCCTGGAGAAGATAGCAGGAATCATCAAGGAGCTCCCCTCCATCGCAAAGATCGTCGTCGTTCCCTACACGCGGGAAAGGCCGGATCTCACCACCCTGCCCCATGCCGTGTATTACAGCGATTTTGCCGATAACGACGCGCAGGACATCGAGTTCGCCCGGCTGCCCTTCGAACACCCGCTCTATATCATGTATTCCTCCGGCACCACGGGGCTGCCGAAATGCATGGTCCAGAGTGCGGGCGGGGTGCTGCTTAACCAGCTCAAGGAACTGCTCCTCCATACCGATCTCACGTATGAGGACACGATCTTCTATTTCACCACCTGCGGCTGGATGATGTGGAACTGGCTTACCGCGTCGCTTGCCACCGGCGCAACCCTCGTTCTCTATGACGGCAACCCCTTTCACCCGGCTCCGGACGCCCTGTGGCGGATGGCCCAGGAGGAAAATATTTCCATCTTCGGCACCAGCGCCGGCTATATAGCGGCCCTGAAAAAGGCCGGGGTGAAACCGGGAAAACAGTTCGATCTCAAGGCGCTGAAGGCCCTGCTCTCCACCGGCTCCCCGCTGTCCAAGGAAGATTTCCGCTTCATCTACCGGGAAGTGAAAGAGGACCTGCAGCTGGCCTCCATCTCGGGAGGCTCCGATCTGAACGGCTGTTTTGCCCTCGGCAACCCCATGGGACCGGTCTACGAGGGCGAGCTGCAATGCCGGGGACTGGGCCTCAAGGTCTTCGCCTATGATGAAGACGGCAGGCCGGTGGTAGGCGAAAAAGGCGAGCTTGTCTGCACCGCCCCCTTCCCCTCCATGCCTGTCTCTTTCTGGAACGATGAGAGCGGAGAAAAGTACAGATCGGCCTATTTCGAAAAATTTCCGGGCGTCTGGACCCATGGCGACTTCATTGAAGTGACCGAACGGGGCGGACTCATCATCTACGGCAGATCCGACGCGACGCTTAATCCGGGAGGAGTCAGGATCGGCACAGCGGAGCTCTATCGGGTCATGGACCAGATGGAAGAGGTCGACGACTGCGTTGTGGTCGGTCAGGAATGGCAGGGCGACATCAGGGTCATCCTCTTCGTCAAACTGAAACAGGGCTTCGAGTTGACCGATGCTCTGCAAAAAAAGATCAGGACCAATATCCGCGCCAATGCCTCCCCAAGGCACGTTCCGGCCAAGATTCTCGCCGCCCCGGATATCCCTTATACCCTGAATATGAAGAAGGTGGAGCTTGCCGTTCAGAAAACGATCCATGGCCGTGAGGTCAAGAACAAGGATTCCCTGATGAATCC
>Ga0214225_1000506_pt1 | contig 8667 bp, 6 predicted proteins | sample TroBogypolimnion_31_FD_153063 | JGI IMG/M metagenome (GOLD analysis project Ga0214225, IMG submission 153063) | Freshwater microbial communities from Trout Bog Lake, WI - 17SEP2007 hypolimnion | ecosystem: Environmental > Aquatic > Freshwater > Lake > Hypolimnion/Profundal zone | place: Trout Bog... | reverse complement strand
CGCAATAGGCAATATTCTGCCCGCCATCACGGTATCCGGTGACGGTTCAGCTGCTGTAGATGCCTCCGGAGCGGGCAGCGTCCTGACTCTGGCAGGAAACACCGCTCTTTCAATGAGTATGACGGCAGGCCCCAACACCTGGGGAGCCAAGGCCGAGGCTGGCGGTGTAGTCAATTTTCAGGGAAACAGCAACAGCCTAGGCACGGCGCTCTGGGCGACCGGCACGAACAGTGTCCTTTCTTTCGCCAACATGGCCAATGCGGCAGGATCACACGTCCTGCTGCAAAATGCGGGGCAGCTTGACCTCAGCGCCACCACTTTAAGCGCGTTTGACATCGGCTCGCTGGCAGGTGACGGCACCGCGTCGGTCAAACTGGGCAGTAATACGCTGCAGATCGGCAATAACAACGGGAACAGCGACGGTTCGCTGCAGAACAATGCCAACTATGCCGGAAAGTTCACCGGCACAGGCAACCTTATCAAAAGCGGCAATCTGACGCAAATTCTTTCAGGAACGGGAAACACCGTGAACGAAGTCGATGTCACGGGAGGGACTCTGCAATTCAAACAGACCGGCAACTTCAGCACAACCGGCGCCTACACCACCACAGCAGATGGAACAACCGACATAGGGATCAACGGATCAACCCTTAAGATAGGGAGTGTCTTCACGCAACAGAACGGTGCAAACCTGAACGTAGCCCTCTCTGCAATCAATAACAGTCCGGCAATAATAACAGCGGATAGCGCCCAGATCGGCGGTACGCTGAACATCGCAGGCTTCTCAACAACCGATGCTCTGGATCCGGCCGCAATGCAGAAAGCCAGCACTGTCGGTGCCAACGAGTACCATGTCATCAGCACTGCAAGCGGCATTACCGGCGACTTTGCGACTCTTACTGGACTGTCTGCGGTCACCGTGGCGGACTACCTGCTGGTGGATGGCCATCAAACCGCCGACGGCAAAGGCTATGACGTGGGGCTTGAGCTTGCCTGGACCGCGGTGGATCCTGCCAACCGTACCGGCAGCTTCACCATGGCGGCAGGCACGGCATTTAACGTGGATATTGCCCTTGGCGACGAAACCGTCGCCGGTGCAGCGCCCAACGCCGGCTGGGACGGCAAGAGCCTGACCAAGGCTGGCGACGGGACCTTGCTGCTCTCCGCCCAAAACACCTACACCGGTCAGACCGCCGTCAATGGCGGACTCTTGCGGACCGGCATCAACAACGCCTTTGCAACGAGCAGCGACATCATTGTAAACAGCGGCGGGATCCTGGATCTGAACGGCTATAACCAGCTTGCAAATCGGGTGCAGGGTGCTGGCAGCATCACCTTGAATGGAGCGGCGCTGACCGCAAATAACCAGGCCGCCGGGACAGACGACACCACCTTCGGCGGCGTCATCAGCGATGGCGCAGTCACAGGAGGCGGCCTCATAAAGACAGGAGCCGGCCAACTCACCCTGACAGGCGAAAACAGCTTCACCGGCCTGACCGCCATCACCGGCGGCACGCTGCAGATCGGAGACGGCGGAACCTCCGGCAGCATTGCGGGTGACATCGCCAACCAGGCCGCGCTGGTCTTTGACCGAAGCGATGATGTCGTCTATGCGGGCCAGCTCAGCGGCACCGGCAGTCTGACCAAACTTGGCAGCGGAAACCTGAGCCTGACACAGACCGGAACGCAGGGCGGCGTGACGGTTCAGAGCGGAACGCTCAACTTTGCGCAGAGCGGCACCTTCAGCGTTACAGGCAACTACCTGACGCAAACGGGCGCGGCCACGCAAATCGGCCTTGAGTCCTCGCAGTTGACCGTAGCCGGGGATTTCACGCAGGAAGCCGGTTCGATGCTCAACGTCACGCTGGGCGCCAGCCCGGACATCATAGCCCAGACCGCGCATCTGGACGGCGACCTGGTGGTCAACGGCTTCAGCAGCGTGCCGCCGGTCAGGGCCAGTGAGGTGGCGGCAAACGTCTACACCCTGATCAGCACCACCGGGGGGCCCGGCAGCATCACCGGCGACTTCGCCCAAACCAATGTCCCCGGCACGAATCTCGACTATCTGCTGCAGAGCGGCAGCATCGACAACAATGCCCAGGACTATAACCTGCGCTTCAAGCTTGCCTGGACCGAAGGCGGCCGAAGCCAGGGCACCGGCTCCTTCACGCTCAACGAGGGGACGTCCTTTAACGTGGACATCGTGCTGGAGAACCAGGATGTTCCTGATGATGGCGGCTTTGCCACCGGCTGGAACGGTCGCGACCTGACCAAGAACGGCGACGGCCTGCTGATCCTGTCGGCGCAGAACACCTATACGGGTGCAACGACGGTCAACGGCGGCATCCTGCAGACCGATGCGGTGGACGCCATAGCGAGCAGCGATGCGGTCACCGTCAACGGCACGCTGGACATGAACAATAATAACCAGACGCTGCAGCACCTGTCTGGCGCTGCAACAGGACAGATTGCGATGGGCACAGCCGACCTCACGGCCTTTAACGACGCGGGGCGCGACACCTCCTACGCCGGATCGATAGCAGGTGACGGCCAGCTGATCAAGACCGGCGGGGGCGAACTGACGCTCTCGGGAGCAACAGCCTGGAACGGCCAGACCCAGATCCAGGGAGGGACGCTGACCCTTGACGGCAGTGCAGGCGGCGGCCAGCTGGTGAGCGATGTCTACGGTCAGGACAACACCGCGCTGAAGCTGATCAACGGGGCGACGCTGACCGGCAAGATCGATCCGACCGATGTGACGGTGGATGCGGCCAGCACCTGGAACATGACCGCCAACTCGCAGGTGAACAACCTGGCACTGAACGGAATGCTGAACTTTGTCCCGCCCGCAGCCGGAAGCGGATATAAGACCCTGACCGTCGGCGGCACGCTTGGCGGCAACGGCTCGCTGTCTATGAACACCAACCTCGGGGCCCTGCAGGGCGACCTGGTGGTGGCGCAGGCGACAGAGGGCCAGCACAACGTCTATATCAACAACCAGGGCAGCGATCCCAGCGGCCCCGGCCAGTCGCTGAAGATCATCGACGTCAGCGCGCCTGCGCTGAGCAACGGGACCTTTGTCCTGCCGAGCGGCCAGGTGGATGCGGGGGCCTACCGGTATAGCCTTCTTCCCGGCCAGCAGGTCGCGGGAGGCGAGGCCGGGGACTGGTATCTGGCCAACACAATGGAGAATTCCAACCTGACCAACGACGTGCTGGATGCGGCCAATGCGGCCAAATATGCGACCTTCGCGTCACTCAACAGCTTGCACAAGCGGCTTGGCGAGCTGCGGCTTGATCAGGGGATCGAAGGCGATTTGTGGACCCGCGGCTATAGCAAGGACTATACGATGAATCTTGGCAGCCAGATTGATCAAACCGTCAACGGCTTTGAGGTCGGCGTCGACCACCTCATCCGCTTCAACGGCGGGCGTTTCTATACCGGCGGTCTGATCGGAGCCGGTCAAGCAAATACATCGAGTAATACCAACGACTCAGGCGAATCCACCAATCAGCAGGTGGGTGCATACGGCACGTGGATTTTCGACAACGGCAGCTATGTCGATCTGATCGGCCGCTATTTCTGGTTCAAGCGGGATTACCGGACCTGGCAGCTGGGTGCAACGGAGTATGACACCGGCAACTCGCAGAATAACGCACTTTCGCTTGATGCGGAAGTCGGCAAGCGGTTTGATTTCAAACAGGGCTGGTTTGTGGAGCCGCAGTCGGAGTTGAACTGGCTGCGCAGCAGTCAGAGCAGCTTCACCACCAGCCAAGGCAATCAGATCGGCATTGACAGCAGCCAGACCATCAACGGCAGGCTTGGCCTTGCCGGAGGCAAAGTCCTCCAGAGCGATACAGGCCGGTTGACGCAGGTGTATGGCCAGTTGGATTGGACGAAGGATCTCAGTTCGAATGGACGGGTATCGATTAACGGCAACAGTTTCGAAATGATCAAGGACGACGGGGCATGGATTGCGACGCTTGGCGTACAGACCGCAGGCGGCGAGCAGAACAGGCTGCAGTTTCACGTCGAGGTTGAAGCAGGTCTTGGCGACCCGAACGTGAAGCAGAACTGGGGCGTCAACGCCGGACTGCGCTGGGCCTTTTAACTCCATTATCAATCACGCGATAACGATTGCGTTTCTTCAAGGCAGGGCCATTGCGGCCCTGCCTTTTCTTTATGGAATATCCTGCTGGTTCCTGACTTGTAAGGGGGCGGTTGTCTCTCATTAATAAGGCCAAAACAATCGATATCAGCCAGGGAGGTGTCGCAAGTAATGGACGCCGATGGCAACGAGATTGAATTCACCTTTGAGGATGGTCATTGTTCTTAAAAGAGAGGCCCGCCTGCATACCCGCGCCCCCTGTTTGCAGAGAGCGCAGGCAGGCCCTGTCTGGCTGTGCCGTCAGGCGTGAGTGGCTCCTTTGTATTGTGCATAGAGATCATGAACCTTGCGTCTCATCGTTCGCAGCGTTCCGGAGTTCTTGCCGGAAATCCAGCGCGGCTCACTTATCGAATAGACATCTTTCGCCACCTCATCGAGACAGTGCTCAACCGCAACACACCATTCGCTTGAGCAAAGGGTTTCCATTTCAGCCGTTTCGTCAATATCCTTTTGAATCATATCAAGGGATTGATTGAGGTTGAGAATGAAGTCCCGATGGCCCTCCAGAAATGATTCAACCTTCTCGTTTTGCCGTTTCATCGCGTACCTCGTATTGTGGATGGTTTCTGCTCTGTATACGCTCTGGCATAGTCTACCCGCCAAAGTCATAATCAAAAAAAACATTGGCCGTATCGTTGAACGTATAGGCTGATTCAGGGAAACGGAGAAGCACATCCTCCATTTCAGGCTTCCAGGCAATGGGGCACTGGGTTCTGAGCGTTTCGAGTCTGTCGTCCAGTTCGGCTATGACGATATGCAGGCCATTGACATCCTGGAATACCCGTTGTTTGCTGCCGGTAGACATGTGGTCGAACCTGTTGATGACATCAAAAAATTTCCCCTGCCATTGCGTCAGTTCTTTGTCGACGTTTTTGCAATAGTCTTTGATTTCCATATTCTTCACCTCGTTGCGAAACATATGGCAATCGCTGCAGGCCTCATTGCTTGAGGACACCTTGGGGCCTATGGAGATAGCCGTATGGAATTACGTGATTAAATAACCAGTTACCGGACAGAAAATCCTTCTGTTGTTCTAAGTAAGAATGATTCTCAGCCATAGAAGTACAATAATTCCTGTTGGGAGAAAATGCTCTGGGGATGCGGTGATATTTTTATTTATATCTCTGATACTGTGATATTCTGGTGTCTTCCGGCAGCATGAATTGAACAAGTATTTCAAAAAAGACGGGTTGCCACAGGGGTTGGGAAGGGGCGGATTTTTTTTGAGGGTCGCCGGGACCTCGGGAGTTCAGGGGAGAAGAGGCCCGGAAGTCGCCCTTGTCTGGCTGACGGCGCAGACGGAGGCTTCCCCGTCCTTATCCGATCTTTCTGCAAAACACTCAACGATATCAACCATCCAGGCCTGCATTTTCGTGTACCAGTCGCTACTCCAGAGCCAGTGAATATCCCTCGGAAAGGCTGAGTGCAGGCAAAAGTCCCTGGCAATGGTCGGGGGTTGAAGGATTGTCAGCAGTTCGGCAAGGGTTGGAAGCCGCCAGTTGTTGCGCCCCAGCCAGGTCTGCCGGTTCAAGGATGTCACGTATTCTCCGGCTTGCATCCAGTCAAGGGTGTATCCCGAGCCTCTGGTCTGCCAGAGCAGGCCGGTATTCAGATCCCTGACATGGAAGGCGTCAAGCACCTCCAGGCGTTGCTCCTGGAAGGAGCCGGGGCGCATCAGCGCATCGAGGCCGAGATGTTCACGGGCATCTGTACAGAGTATCCTTTGAGGTTTCATCCTGACCGGCAGGCATGCCTGCTGTTCGCAGGTTTCTTCAGTGAAAAGGCATCCTTTTCCCGATTCCTTTTCCCAGTCGGCATAGACATCCTCAAACACCCTGATCATCTGCCGGGCAGAGGAGAATCTTTCCGAGGGTTTTGCCGCGATGCTTTTCAAGATCAGCTCGTCCCAGGCCCAGTTCAGGTCAGACCGGAAACTGCTCGGCGGTCGCGGACGGCCCCCGGTCCGGTCCGGCAGGTGTCCGGTCAGCATCCTGTAGGCAAGGACCCCGATGCTGTACAGGTCTGCCCTCTCGTCGGCGCTCTCAGGATGCGTTTCCTGCTCCGGCGCGGCATAAAAAGGGGAGCCCACCTGCAGGCCGGGGATCTTCATCCTCTCTTCGCCGCGAATCCGTGAGAGACCGAAATCTATGATCTTAATCCGGTCATCATTAGTGATCATCAGATTGAACGGTTTGATATCCCTGTGGATAATTCCGGCAAAGTGGAGCCTGTCCAGCCCTTTCAGGGCCTGGAGGATATAGAATCCGGTTTTGGCGGCGGAAATTATCCGCGATCGCTGTTCAGGTCTGTACGATTCGCCGATGAAGCTGCCGAGGGAATGAGAGAAGTATTCCAGGACAATGAACGGGATTCTGCCAGTCTCGTCACAGTCGATAATTTTTGCGACATGAGGATGGGAGATTTCCCCCATGACTTTTGCCTCTTCGACAAAAATCTGTCTAAGGCGTTCTTCTCCCGCCAGATCCGCCAAAAGCGAGCTTCTAGGGGCGAGGATCTTGAGGGCGACGATTCTGCCGGTCACCGGCGCCTTTCCCTTGTAGACCGTGCTCATCCCCCCTCGGCCAAGGAGACCGGTTATTTCATATCTGCCGATCATCTTCATGCTCAGGCCAACCTCTCGGCGTAGATCGCCGGAAAACCGCGGGCATAGATTTTATTCATCGTTTTTTTGATGTCATAGGGGATGAAGCGTATTTCCATCTCCCCTGTCAGGTCATCCCAGATCACATATTTGGCCCGGTTGCCGCCATCCCTTGGCTGACCGACGCTGCCGACATTGACGATGTATGCATTGCCTTTTTCCAGGGCTATCCGGCCTTCTGTCAGACGAGACCGCCGGATCTGCCCTTGCTGGTGGGTTATCAGCTGGAGATCGTGAGTATGACCGACAAAATAGAGGCTGGCCCGTGCTGCGGCAAAGAGTTCCTGAAGCTTGGCGTCAGATTGATTAAACAGATAGATAGACGCAGAATCGGGAGGATACCCATGTACGAACCAGGCGTCTTGCAGGTGGAGGGACAGCGGAAGATTGCCGCAATAGGCAAGGCTTTCCGTTGAGAGCAGCTGCTGGGTCATGACGCTGTTTTCCTTTGCCTGAAAATTCATCCGGTTCCTGGCCTTTTCAGAGAACAGTGCGGTTTCATGGTTGCCGAGCACGGTCTGGCATTGCAGATTGCGCACTCCCCGAACGACCTCGTCGGGATCAGGCCCATACCCCACCATATCGCCGAGACAGATCACCTCGTCCAGCGAGTGCCGCTCGATGTCGGATTTAACCGCATCAAATGCTTCAAGATTGCCATGAATGTCAGAGAGAATCCCTCGTCGCATATGTTGTCTGAGCCCGTCTGCTTTTTTTTTTCTTTCAGCCGTGAATGCCTCTGTGCCATTGCCTGATGTCTGTTATTGAATACATCGGTTTTCTCAAAATGGAAACGGACATTTTTTACTGTCCGGGAGGCGGTAAAAAATGCATACCCAGAGGGATTGGTGCTCACTCATCAGCAGGATCTGTCTTATACTCTTACGCAGCCCTCCTATTTTTGTCTTGCAAGTATATCGATAATGATCTAAGAAAAGTCCAATGTCAATGATAGGAAATACTCAACAGCAAAGAACTCAGAAATGCAAAATAAGCGGTCTTTTCAGGGCGATATCGGCCTGCTTTCGCCCGTTAATTTATTCCAGTTGATCGGCCTTGCTTCACTTTCAGGGCAGCTCGTTATCCGGAGCCGCAATGATACGGTGTATTTTATCTTCACCAAGGGAAAACTCAATTATGGTTTTTCCAAAGAAAGCCGTAAGAAAATAGGCCAAATCCTTCTTGAGTCGGAGCTCTTGACTGTAGAAGAGCTGGATATCTGCCTGGCGGATCAGAAGGCCTCGGTACGATGGAAAAAGCTTGGCTCGATTGCGGTGGAAAATGGTTATCTGCAACTATCTGAAATTACAGATCTTTTCTATTCACAGATTAAAGACATCCTCTTTGAGACGCTTACCTGGACGCAAGGGAGTTTTACCTTTGTCGATTCCTCACCGCTGACCGAGGGCGATATCGTCCTTGAGGAAAGTATCGATTCCCTGATTCTTCAATGTCTTCTTCTTTTTGATGAAACCGCATCCGAATGACCGCTTTCCATTGTTCCGGTATTCGGCAAGAGCCTGGAGCCGCAAGAGGCGAAGGTGTTGCTGAAGGCGAAATGGAGAATGGATAGGGCCTGATTTTCAGCCAATTCCGTATTCGTGATGGATCGTTTGAATCCTGACGGGGGGGATTGAAAAATTTTCAAAGAGCTGCAGACAGAGGATGAGCATGCGCCGCCTCTGTCTGCAGGGTCTTTTGCAATGTTCCAGCCGTATATTACTGGATTGCTGCGGGAGGGGAAGAGGCAATCGAGTCCATGGCCCTCTTGATCGTCGTGCGAATCTCATTGAGCTTGAACGGTTTGGCTATGAAGTCAAAAGCCCCCTTTGCCAGT
>Ga0214225_1000495_pt1 | contig 8829 bp, 5 predicted proteins | sample TroBogypolimnion_31_FD_153063 | JGI IMG/M metagenome (GOLD analysis project Ga0214225, IMG submission 153063) | Freshwater microbial communities from Trout Bog Lake, WI - 17SEP2007 hypolimnion | ecosystem: Environmental > Aquatic > Freshwater > Lake > Hypolimnion/Profundal zone | place: Trout Bog... | reverse complement strand
CAATGAATGCCGACGGACTCACCGGACAAGGGGATTTGACAGGTAGCTACATCCGAAGCGACAAGCCTGTTGCCCTCTATTCAGGGTCATGGGCTACGACCATTCCAAACAGTTCAAGCAATGCCTGGGATCATCTTTACGAACAAATTCCGCCGGTGCGGTCGTGGGGAAGGAAGTTCGTGACGGTTCCGCTCAAATCCAGGGGAAAAGATACCTACCGGATCCTGGCATCGGTTGATCAGACCACCGTCCGCATCGCAGGCAAGTCAACTGTCTGGATTGACAAGGGCAAGTTTTACGAATTTATGCTCAACAGCGACGAGCCTTCGCTGATTGAAAGCGATCATCCGGTGTTACTGGCACAATACAGCAACTCCAACGATGTTGACATTCCTGCCGATCTGCCTGTGGGGGCAACCTGGGACGGGGATCCCTCGATGCTCATCATCAGTCCGGTGGATCAAACACGTGAAAGTGTGACCTTCGTGGCCTATGATACCCCTGAAATAACAAGTAAGCTATTCGTTAACGTGGTGACCCAGGACAACGCCGTCGGCCAGATTCAGCTGGATGGCATTCCGGTTCCCTTCGTTTCGTTGCCCAATTCGGGTTATTCCTATGCACAGGTGAAGATTGCTGCAGGCAACCATAACCTGAACAGCACTGCAGCAGGGAAGGGATTCATCGCTTATGTCTACGGCTTTGGCGGGGTGGAATCCTATGGTTACGGAGTTGGGTTCAACCTGAGTACACGCCTGGATCTGGGCGGAGACATCCATTTTGTGAAGGATACCTTGCTTCTGTGTGACGATGAAACCAAAATTCTGGATGCCGGCTCCCAATTCTCTTCGTTTCTCTGGAATACAGGGGAGACCACACAGAAAATAAGTGTGAACAAAGGGGGATACTATGCAGTGAAAGTGGCAACTTCTGAAGGGTGTGAACTGAAAGACAGTATTTTTGCCTTTGCCAGCAATCCAAAACCTTCGCTTGCAAAAGATCCAACTCTTTGTGTGCATAGCTCATTGACACTTGACGCTGGAAATTTCAGCTCCTTCCTCTGGTCGACAGGTGACACCACGCGCACCATCAGTGTCACAAATTCCGGCAAATACAGAGTCTCCATCACAGATAAGTACGGATGTACAGGAAAAGATTCCAGCAGTGTAGGTCTGACTACTCCTCCCGTACTCAAAATCAACAGGATTGACTCGTTACTTTGCGGCACCAGGACCACCAATGTTGACATCTCTGCCAGTAAGGGGAGCTATACTTTAACGAGCAACAACCCTGCCGTGCTAATTCAGGGATTATCTGCCACAGTGCCGGATTATGGAAGCTATGGCTTCACTTTCACTGCAACCGATCAGTTTTCCTGTGGTGCGGACACAAGTTTTGTCGTAAAATTCAGGAAGAACAGTTCGGCAGCCATCCAAATCGACTCCACCTGTTTCGGATACAGTCTCGATGCAAGGTATGCGGGTGATGCGGTTTTGGACAGAACTCGCTTTATCTGGATACTCGCCAACGATACCCTTGCCAGCGGTATTGGAATAGACCAGGTTCACAAACAACTTGGATCGGGCCTGTCCGCTGCCAAATTAAGCCTGGTGTTGGCGGAAACGGGATGCCAGGATCAAAGGGTTGAACAGATGGTGAATGAGAAGCCGGATCTGGATTTTGCACCCGCTGATACCGTAGTATGTCTCTCGGGTGATTTGCAGTTCAATGCAACTCATCAGGCCAATATTACGGATTTTGAATGGAATTGGGGGGATGGAACCATTGAACACCTTTCGGGCACTGCCGTGCACAGGTATGCGAAGTTGGGAATATTCGACGTTGAACTGACTGTCAAAACGGATAAGTCTTGTGCCAATTCCGTTAAGAAAGAGGCCCTTGTTCAGGTGGCTCCGATACCAACCATCGGCTTTTCTCCAACCGGAAATTTATGCCTGGTACCCGGATTGGATTCACTGGTCTATGTTGGAACAGCCGGGAAAGGCGACCATTTTCATTGGGACTTGTCGGCATTCCTCCCCGGTGAAGTGATCCAAAACCCTGGCGATTCATCTCTGCCGCTAATTTTTAATCTGAAATCGCAACCCGCAGCAAAGGTATCACTCCAGATTGTCTCAAAATTCGGTTGTGCGAGTGAATTGAAATCGCAGGTGTTGAAAAGAAAACCTCTTTATTCCCTGTTAACGCCTGTAACCAGTGGTTGTTCACCACTGCAGGTTCAAATGAATGCCAGGAGTGCAGACCCAATCGATCAGATTCAATACACCTGGATATTCGGTGATGGAACGATGCAAAATGGGAACAACTTCACCCACAAATATCTGTATGCCAGTCAACCGTATAATCTTGCATTGATTGCTTTTTCCTCCACAACGGGTTGCAGTGACACTGTGCTCGTCCCCGGGATGGTAACGGTTAATCCCACTCCAAAAGCAGGCTTTTTCGTGGCACAACAGATTATTTACCTGGAAAATCCTACCGTCAGCTTCCAAAATGAATCGTTGGAAGCCGACAGTTATTACTGGAATTTCGGCGATGGGTCCAACTCAGCGGAGATGAATCCGGTCCATCGTTTTGCTGCTGCAGGGAACCGCAGGGTCTGGCTGGAGGCATCCAACGAATTTGGCTGCAAGGATACCACCTCCCTGAAAATCTCCATAGCAATGGATAAAATTTATTCACCCAATGCATTTTCTCCCAATGCAACCAACCTGGCAGACAGGGAGTTTAAGCTTTCTGCCAATGGGATGATTCAGCAAGGTTACCACCTGAAAATTCTGAGTCGCTGGAACGATGTGGTTTTTGAATGCAAAAACCAAATCCTGGGCTGGGATGGACACCTCACCGACGGTTCGATGGCCCAGCCGGGAACCTATATCTGGATTCTTGAGTTTACGGATTTTCTGGGCAAACCTCACCGGCAGGAGGGAAGCGTGGCGCTGCTTTATTGATGGTTCAGCAGGAGATGGAGGGCAAGAAGGCTGGAAATCAAGCCAGCGCGGCCTGAAAGCGGCACCTCCTCAGATAGTTGGAATGCGGAGGGTATTGTAATACAATCGCTTGTGGCTGCTCCTTTCGAGGTAAAAGATGAAGGAGATTTCGTGTGAACCCATGCTGTACAAGGAGATGTCGGATAGTACGTAGTCAAAGCTATAGCCGATCTGAAAATGTGGGGTAGTGTACCCGATCATCCCGATGACAGCATCCGGACGGGCCGACAGATTGTTCCTGAACCAGGCACCAAAGGTCAGGGAATTGGTGACCATGTACATTCCGAGGTTCAACTGTTTAAAAACTCCCTGCTGCTGGTAAATGACGTTGGGGGAGAGGTAAAACTCCTTCGAAAAGAGCGATCTGACATACACCTGAGATTTTGCTCCTGCATGAAGGGTAAATTTCATCGGTAAATTCCCAAGATTGTCGCCGTCGACGATGGATTGATCGGGCCGGGTCAGATGACTGAGGGCAAATCCAAAATAAACATTGTCTTGCTGTCCGACCATCCCAAAAGTAAAGTCCGGAAATATCTTCTTTCCACTTTCAACAGGGATGGCATAATTCCCTGTAATCGTACCATTTTCCTGGTTGATCATCCCCGGGAAAATCAGGTCCCTTGTATTGAACTGCTTGACAGTAAAGCCTGCCTGAAGCGCACTGGTAAAGAAAAGCCTGTCGTTCACTTTCACGTGATAGCAATAAATGAAGGAACTTTGGATGGTATTGATGCTGCCGTTGATCTCCCTGTCGTAAAGCGCCTGGAAACCAATTCCTCCCTTGAGCCCAAGCAGGTAATTGTCGTAGGAGAAATTGTAGGTAACGAAAGTATTTCCGGAACTGGGCCATTGGTTGCGGTAATTTGAAACCAGACGCGGACCCGGACTGGTACCTGCAAAAGCGGGGTTCAAATAGAGGGGGTTGGAATAGAACTGGGAGAATTGCGGATCTTGTGCAGAGGCTTTCCGGGTAGACAGAAAACCAATTCCCAAAATTAGCAACAGGATGATCCATCCTTTTTTGAATCTGTAAAGGTGAAACCAACTGCTGCCAAAGAATGAGATTGATCGTTTCATGAAAATTAGTCCGGTTAAAAATCAACCGGATCCTGGTCCAGCGGAATATTGGGGATGATATCCAGTAAGCCTTTCAGCAAATATTGTTTGCGCTCTTCAGCCACAGGAATACTCTGCTCTATCTGTTCGAGCAAGGTGGCTTCAAGATCGTTGGCGATCTTTCCATACATGTTTTCGACCACGGTGAAGGCTTCAAAGGCAATCTGAAATTCCTGATCTATTATGAGTTGAACAAAGTAGGGGAGATATTTGCTGTAATTCAGGCCGTTCTGCCAGCATGCAGCTACCAACCGTTCCAAAATATCCAGATTCTTCTCCTTTTTCAATTCAGCCATGAACTGATCTACCGAATTCTCGTGTTTCAAATCATTGAATAATCCGTAGATACTCTCCCTGACCTCCCTGACCGTAGTTTCGTGCAGAAAGGCAATCAGGGGGGAGATATAGGTGTCATCGCCTTTCGTTTTTATCTCCTCGAGGGCATGGTCTATCAACTCCTGATTACCCGACTTAATGGCAGATTTTAAACGATTTAATTTGTCCAGTTTTTCCATTCGGAGCGATTTTCCTTTTTAGCGTACGACAAAGATAAAATTATTTAGACAAGCGAACTGTCGGATTCCAACTTCTCAGCATTTTCAGATAATCCGGTGATTTTTGAGAAAAGAACCCGTGAAAGAGTCCGGACAATCGACCAACCCTTCCGGGGTGCCTTCAAAGAGCTTATAGCCACCCGCATCTCCTCCCTCCGGACCGAGATCGATCACCCAGTCTGCAACTTTGATCACTTCCGGGTTGTGTTCAATGACCAAAATGGAATGTCCCCTGGATATCAGGGCATTCATAGAGTCAAGTAACTTGTGTATGTCGTGAAAGTGAAGACCTGTGGTTGGTTCATCAAATATGAACAGGGTGGCTCCCTCTTTTTCCTTTGCCAGGAAGGAGGCAAGTTTCACCCGCTGGCTCTCCCCACCGGAAAGGGTACTCGAGGATTGTCCCAGGTGAATGTAACCCAAACCCACATCCTGCAGTGGTTGCAGCTTCTTGGCGATTCTCTTGTCGGAGGATTTGTCACTGAAGAATTCAATGGCCTCATCCACTGTTAATTCCAGTAATTCAAAAATGTTTTTGGATCGGTATCTGACATCCAGTACATCTGATTTGAACCTTTTCCCTCCGCAACTCTCACAGGTCAGGAGGATATCTGCCATAAACTGCATCTCCACCTTGATTTCTCCCTCTCCCTGACAAGTTTCACACCTTCCGCCTTCGATGTTGAAGGAGAAGTGGGAGGGCGTAAAGCCGTTTACCTTCGCGGCAGGCTGCTCGGCATACAGTTTCCTGATCTCATCGTAAATTTTCAGATAGGTCACTGGATTCGACCTCGAGGACTTTCCAATAGGGTTCTGGTCTACAAATTCTACGGCAGTAATTCGACCTAGATCCCCGGTGAGGTTGGTGTGATCTCCGGTTTTTTCGCCATAGCCACCATAGTATTTCGTCAGGGCTGGGTAAAGTATTCTTTTGATCAGGGAGGATTTGCCGGAACCGCTTACACCTGTGACAACCGTCAGCGTATTGAGGGGGAATTTAACATCAAAGCCCTTCAGATTATTCTCCCTGGCTCCCGTAATTTCGATGAAATTGTTCCATTTCCTGCGAACGGAAGGAACCTCAATTTTCTCTGCACCCGTCAGATACCTGGCCGTTTGACTGACCTTGTTCAACACCAGTTTGTCCTGTGTGCCCTCAAAAACCACCTCGCCACCGTGCTGGCCGGCCAGGGGACCAATGTCGATCAAATAGTCTGCAGCCCGTATAATCTCTTCATCGTGTTCGACGACTATCACGCTGTTTCCAAGCTGTTGCAGCTTTCTGAGCACCTTGATCAGCCTGCCGGTGTCCCTCGGATGCAGACCGATGGATGGCTCATCCAGGATGTACATCGATCCAACCAGGCTGCTCCCCAGCGAGGTGGCCAGGTTGATCCGTTGTGATTCTCCGCCGGAAAGGGTCGCAGAAAGCCTGTTCAGCGTCAGGTACCCCAGACCTACATCACACAAAAATTCGATTCTGTTGTGTATTTCAATCAAAAGACGCTCTGCAACCACCTGGTCGCTCTCGGAAAGTGCCAATTCACGGAAGAATTTCTGCAAATCCGTGACCGGAAGGTTCACCAGTTCCGTCACAGACTTTCCGCCCACTTTCACGTAGGAGGCCTCCTTCTTCAGTCTGGTGCCTTCGCAGGCAGGACAGATGGTCTTTCCGCGGTACCGCGACAACATCACCCGGTATTGGATTTTGTAGGCCTGTTCCTCCAGTTGCCTGAAGAAATCGTTCAACCCTTCAAAATAGTCATTTCCGGTCCAAAGCACCCTTTTTTGCTGCGGCGTAAGTTCATAATAGGGTTTGTGAATGGGAAAATCGAATTTGGCTGCCTGCCTGACCAGCTGATCTTTAAATTCACCCATTTTTTCACCCTTCCAGCACACGATTGCATCGCTGAAAACCGATAGGGATTTGTTGGGCACCACCAGGTCCTCATCGATACCGATGGTCTTGCCATATCCTTCACAGACAGGACAGGCCCCGATGGGATTGTTGAAACTAAACAGATGCAGGGAAGGCTCTTCAAAGGTGATCCCGTCGGCCTCGAAGCGGTTCGAAAATATTTTTGTTTCTGTCCGATCGTCCAATTCTACCCGCGTAAGGCAATCTCCCTTTCCTTCAAAAAAGGCAGTCTGTACGGAATCGGCAATTCGTGCGGAGAAGTCCTCGTCGGTCGATACGGGAATTCTGTCAATCAGGACATTAATCTCTGCAGGATTCTTTTTGTATTCGGGAAGCTCGCTGATTTTGACAATCTCCTGGTCAATTTCAAGCCTGGTGAATCCTTGCTGCAACAGCAATTCCGCCTCTTTTGGCAAAGTCCTCTCCTCCCTGATCTGCAACGGAGCCAGGATGGTAATTTTTGACCCTACCGGGAATGCAGTCAGATAATTAACCACATCGGCCACTTCGTGCCGCAAAACTTCTTGCCCCGATACCGGGGAAAAGGTCTTGCCGGTTCTGGCGTACAACAGTTTGATGTAATCGTAAATCTCCGTGGAAGTTCCCACCGTCGATCTGGGATTGCGCGTGTTTACCTTCTGCTCGATGGCAATGGCGGGAGGAATTCCCTTGATGTAATCCACCTCCGGTTTGTCCATCCGGCCCAGAAATTGCCTGGCATAGGAGGAGAGCGATTCGACGTACCTTCTTTGTCCTTCTGCATACAACGTGTCGAAGGCCAGCGATGATTTTCCCGATCCGGAGAGACCCGTGATCACAACAAATTTGTTTCGGGGAATTTTTATATCGATGTTCTTTAAATTGTGAACTTTCGCTCCCTTTATTTCAATATATTGATTTTTAAGACTTTCAGTCATGTCTGTATGTTGAATTGAGCCACCTGGCCAATCTGCAAATTTACGAATGTTTTCATCGCAAAAGGAAAAATATCCAACCTGAATTATGTAGGAGCTTCCGCAGGAAAAATGCGGCTGAAAATTTTGAAATATAAATTTAAAATGATATCATTGTGATATTATTATAAATATTATTGAAATGGAAAAGGAAATTCAACTCAGGAACAATGGATTCTTTCAATTGCTGGTAGGCATACTGCTCATGCTGACACCCATATGTCTCATATTTTACCCCGAGGTTTGGGCAATTCCACTCTTTATTCTGGTCTCCATGATCGGAGTCATCTGGCTGACTGGCCTCTTCATCGTTCAGCCAAATCAAACGAAAGTGCTGGTTTTCTTCGGAAAATACTGCGGAACAGTCAAGGGAAATGGGTTTTTCTGGCTCAATCCGTTTTATGTAAAGAAAAGGGTTTCTCTCAGGATCCGGAATCTGGAGTCGGATGTCATCAAGGTAAATGACCAGCAGGGTAATCCCATTCTGATCAGCGCCATTGTGGTGTGGAAGGTAGTCGATACCTACAAGGCGGTCTTCGACATTGAGACCCTGGAAGAGGTGGATCCCAAATCCGGCATGAAGAAGACAAAATACGAGGAGTCCTATCAGAAATTCATCAAGATTCAGACGGAATCTGCCTTGCGCAAACTGGCACATACCTATCCGTATGACAACATCGAGCAGGACGGAGGTCCGGAAATTATCTGCCTTCGGTCAGGCATCGATGAAATCAATACCGCGCTGGCGACTGAGGTCAAGGAACGCCTGTCACTTGTCGGCATCGAGGTGATTGAAGCCAGGATATCCAATCTTTCCTATGCTCCAGAGATCGCAGGAGCCATGCTGCGCCGCCAGCAAGCCACGGCAATTATCGCCGCACGCCAGAAGATTGTGGAAGGGGCCGTCGGGATGGTCAAACTTGCACTGGACGAACTCAAGGAGAAAAAGGTCATCGTACTGGATGATGAAAAGAAAGCCTCCATGGTCAGCAATCTCCTGGTTGTGCTCTGTGCAGACGAATCTGCCCGACCGGTCATCAACGCCGGAACCATTTATTAGCCTTCCGGGGATGAGCAAAAAGAAATCATTCGTTTTAAGGGTTCAGCAGGAGGTATACGATTCGCTGGAACGCTGGGCAGCTGATGAATTTCGCAGTGTCAACGGACAGATTGAGTACCTTCTGCAACAGGCCCTTAAGTCGGCGGGAAGAGTCCAATCCAAAAACTTGGGAACGAAGGAGGAAAAAAAGTAATTCGAAGGGCAGGGTAATATT
>Ga0214225_1000488_pt1 | contig 8955 bp, 5 predicted proteins | sample TroBogypolimnion_31_FD_153063 | JGI IMG/M metagenome (GOLD analysis project Ga0214225, IMG submission 153063) | Freshwater microbial communities from Trout Bog Lake, WI - 17SEP2007 hypolimnion | ecosystem: Environmental > Aquatic > Freshwater > Lake > Hypolimnion/Profundal zone | place: Trout Bog... | reverse complement strand
ACTTGCCGAAGCCGCCTTTATGACGGGTCTCGAGCGCAATGCTGCAGTCGTCAGCCTCTGTTCCTATGCTCCCCTTTTTGCCCACGTGGAGGCCTGGCAGTGGACCCCCGATCTGATTTGGTTCGACAACCTGAGGTCGTTTGGTACGGCGAATTATTATGTGCAGAAGTTGTATTCCAACAACAAGGGATCGCAGGTACTTCCCATGCTTTGGAAGAAGGAAGCCCTGACCGGGCAGGGTGGTCTGTATGGATCAGCCTCCTTCGATCAAAAGACCGACGAAATAATCCTGAAGTTGGTAAATACTTCTGATTTGGAGGTAAAACATTCCATCAGGCTGGATGTCAAAAAACAAATTTCCCCCAAAGCCACCCTGACAGTGCTGAAAAGTAATTCTCCGGAAGATGTCAATTCGTTGGAACAACCCAAATTTGTTGCTCCTGTTGAGCTGAACTTTCAGGTGCAAGGAAAAACGTTGGATGCAGTTCTGGCGCCCAGCTCTTTTAATGTGTACCGGATCAAATTGAAGAAATAGTTGGTTGTTTCCTTTTTCCTTTTTATTTTTTAAGTCCTTTCCCATGCAAGCCAAGTTTTGTTCTGCCCTGTTGCTTCATCTTGTTCTCGTCTCCTTTCCAGGTTTGCTTTCAGGCAGTCCATTGCGCGTGTCAGACATGAAATGTGAGTACAGGTCCAACCCGCTGGGACTGGATGTCAGATATCCCAGATTAAGCTGGCAAATAGTGTCAGAAGAAGCTAATGTCAGACAAATGGCTTATGAGATTAGGGTGGCCACATCTGCTGATGACCTGACGTTAAGTGGTAAACAATGCTGGAATTCAGGGGTTGTCAAGTCGGATCAATCCGTAAATGTGGTGTACCAGGGTGCTTCGCTTCGGTCAGCCACACGTTATTACTGGCAGGTTCGTATCCGGGACAACAAAAACAGGGTTTCCAACTGGAGCGATCCGTCGTGGTGGGAGACTGCACTGCTCGACAACGCCTTGTGGAAGGCCAAATGGATCGCCTCCGGAGAACAGTCACCAGAAGATCATCGACCGGTCTGTTTTAGAAGGGAGTTTGCCTGCAAAGGGTCCATCAAATCGGCAAGGTTGTACATTACCTCCCTAGGCCTTTACCAGGTTTTCCTGAATGGGGAAAAGGTGGGTTCAGATCTGTTTACCCCGGGTTGGACCAGTTACAACAAGCGGATTCAATACCAGACCTATGACGTAACCGGGATGTTGAAATCCGGGAATGTCCTCAGCTCAGTCGTAGGGGATGGATGGTATCGCGGAAATATAGGCGGTCGTGTTCACAACAATTATTATGGCAATAAACTTGCCTTGCTGGCCCAACTTGAGGTAACCTTCTCCGACGGATCCACCCGACAACTTGTCACGGACGACACCTGGCAGACGGGTCACGGTTCCATCCTGGAATCTGATATTTACAATGGAGAGACCATCGATGCATCTCTTGAATTACCCGGGTGGAAACAACCCGGATTTAACTCGCCCTCCTTTTTCCCGGCTTCGGTGCTGGATCATCCGACAAACACCCTGGTTGCAGAAAGCAGCTATCCCGTCAGGGCCATCGAAGAGCTGTCACCGAAAAAAATAATCAAAACTCCCGGGGGAGAGACTGTCTTCGACATGGGTCAGAACATGGTAGGTTGGGTCAGATTCATGGTAAGTGGAAACCGGGGAGACACGGTGAAGGTAAAATTTGCCGAAGTGCTTGACAAGGCAGGCAATTTTTACACCGACAATCTGCGTAGCGCCAAAGCTACGGATATCTTCATCTTAAAAGGAGGGGGCAAGGAGAGACTCGAGCCTCATTTTACTTTTCACGGATTCAGGTATGTGAAACTGGAGCATTTCCCGGGAATCCCTGACCTAAACTGCTTGAGAGGAGTTGTCATCCATTCGGATATGCCAAAGACGGGAAAATTTTCTTGTTCTGATTCGCTGATCAACCGTTTGCAAAAAAACATACAATGGGGTCAGTGCGGCAATTTTCTGGATGTTCCCACCGATTGCCCGCAACGCGATGAACGTTTGGGATGGACAGGTGATGCCCAGGTTTTTGCCCCAACGGCTGCGTTCAATTTTGGTGTGGCCCCATTTTTTACGAAGTGGATGGCAGATCTGGCTGCCGACCAGCTACCAGACGGAAAGGTGACGGACGTCGTTCCCGATGTACGGTCGGGACGCGGAAGTTCATCTGCCTGGGGGGATGCATCCATTGTGGTTCCATGGACCATCTATCAGGCTTATGGAGACACGGCCATCTTACAGTCTCAATATGCCAGCATGAAGGCGTGGGTAGATTACATGCGCCAACGCGCGGGGGCAGACCACCTTTGGACCGGTGATGCCCACTATGGTGATTGGCTGGCATTCGCCGGCACGCAATCGGACTATCCGGGAGCCACTACCGAAAAAGACCTGATCGCAAATGCCTATTTTGCTTTTTCAACGGGTAGGTTGTCACAAATCGCAGCGATTTTGGGCAAGAAGGAGGATGCCGCCTCCTACCGGGAATTGGCCCGAAAATGCAGGGAAGCTTTTTGCCACGAATACCTGACTCCATCGGGCCGCCTGGTTTCAAACACCCAAACGGCCTATTCGCTTGCCTTGTCGTTCGGATTGTTGCCGGATTCGATGACAGCTAAGGCAGCGGCATTTCTTGCTGCAGATGTGGATAAAATGAAGCATTTGACGACCGGATTCGTGGGAACACCACTGATCTGCCAGGCACTTTCCACCAACGGATATGCCGGTCATGCTTTTAAACTGCTGATGAACAAGGAATACCCCTCGTGGCTCTATCCGGTTACACAGGGTGCCACCACCATTTGGGAAAGATGGGATGGCCAAAAACCTGACGGCTCGTTCCAGGATTTCAAAATGAACAGTTTCAACCATTACGCCTATGGTGCCATCGGGAATTGGCTCTACTGTTACGTGGCAGGCCTCTCCATAGACCCGGAAGTGCCCGGCTACAAACACTTTTACCTGCAGCCCCATATGGGCGGAGGATTGACGTCCGCCTCGGCCGAATTGAATACCATGTACGGGACCATCCGCTCGGAATGGAAAATCACGGGTAACCTCATGGCCTATTCCTGCACTGTTCCCGCCAATACCACTGCAACAGTTCATTTGGAGCACGTTTCTCCGGCGAGCGTTGTGCTAGAAAAAAGTTCGTTGCAGCCAAACGGTTCCACCCAAAGCAGTGAAGACGGGGAAGGTGTGAAAATCGAACTGGGCAGCGGGTGCTATCATTTTACCTTTCCTGTTCGGTAACCAGATGATAAATCTACTTGTTGGGTCACGGCACATCTCCGCCAGGAACGAGATATTCTCAAGATCTGATTTTAGAAATGTCGAATATTATTGTTAAATGGTGGATGGATTATTTGCTAAATAATTACCTTCCACGGCAATAAGAGCCAAATTAGGATAAAATGGCCCGATTACTTTGATATTCTATTTGCTACATTTGGGTGATGTTTGTTTTGTTTTACCTACAACCCTGCCACCATGAGCCTGATTCAAGACCTGACTGAACTGGTAAATGCCGGTATCATTACCGATGAAAAGGCCAGACAGATTTCAGCTTATTTCAAAAACAAGCAGGATACCGCTGCATCAGCAAACAAGCAGTTGCTGATTTTTGGCATCCTGGGTGCATTACTGGTTGGCATCGGACTGATGTTCATCATTGCCAATCAATGGGATTCCCTCTCAAGGAGTGTGAAAACCACATGTGCTTTTTTGCTGCTGATTGTACCCCAACTTTTGTGCCTATTCGCTCTTGTTAAAAAGGCGGATCAAATGGTCTGGCGGGAAAGTACGGCACTTCTGCTTTTTTTTGCGGTGGGTGCCAACATATCGCTAGTCAGTCAGATCTATCACATCAATGGGGATGCCAGTGCTTTTTTACTGACGTGGATGCTGCTGACGGCGCCTCTCATCTATATCATGAACAGTTCTGCAGTCTCCCTTGCATTTTTTGCGGGAGTGATGTTTTACAGCTTTGCCGTTCGGACGGATGCAACAGATCTTTGGCATGAGATGATTTTCTGGCCAATGTTGGCATTGCCTTTGCCAAGGTACTATCAACAACTCATAAAATCTCCCGACCATCCTCTGCTAATTATGCATCATTGGGTGATTCCATTTGTTTTGACACTGACCATTGGGATCGTTTCTCACAATTTGGGAGCGTGGATGCCTCCTGTCTATCTTTTGTTATTTGGAATTTTCCTGCAGATAGGAGATCAGTCCTATTTCAAGAACAGCAAACTGATTCAGAACGGGTACAAACTATTCGGCTTCTGTGGTACCATCGTCACACTGCTGGTCATGTCATTCAAATCGAACTGGAAAGAGTTGCTGACCAATCACTACCAGCCGGGCAGCCTTTTTGGCTCCTCCGAATTCATTGCCCTGGCAGTTTTAATTGCCATTGCATTCATCCTTTTGGTCAGGGTATCCCGCACAAAATCTCTTTCAGAATTGAAATTGATCGAGATTGCCTGGCTCTTGTTCCTGGTCATTTTCGTGGTAGGCCTTTTTTCTTCCCTTGCTGTCCTGCTGGTGAACCTTTTGGTCTTTACCGCTGCAATTTTGATGATCAGGCAAGGAACACGCCTGGGCCATCTTGGAGTATTGAACTCTGGAATGGTCATCGTTGCAATGCTGGTCGTCTGCCGGTCGTTTGATACGGACCTCACTTTTGTTGTGAAAGGAAGTATGTTCGTTTTGGTCGGTACCGGTTTTTTTGTTGCCAATTGGTTAACCCTCAAAAAAAGGAATGAAAATGAACGCTAAAAAACTGATATACTCAACCTTTGCCCTGGCCGTAATTGCCCAGCTTTTTGTGCCCTGCCTGATGATCAGCAGCAAAGCCGACATTGCCCTGACCGGCAAAGAGTTCCGTTTTAAAGTTGTAAACAATCATGCGGGTACCTCCATCAATGGAAATTACCTCTGGTTCAGGTTTGTGGAGGACAAATACAAAGTTGCCAACAAAAAAGAGTGGGAACGCAGTCAAGCGGTTTATGTCCGGTTTGACACCGACACGCTCGGCTTTGCAAGGATTCAGTCGGTGTCGAAACATCAGCCTGCCGACAGTTTCGACTGGATAAAAGCCAGGGCCTTCCTGAACTTCAAGGATTCAACCGCCTTACAATTGCTCTACCCTTTCAACAATTATTACGTGGAGAATGCCAATCTGAAAGAGATCGAGGAGATGGCCTCCAATAAGCTGAATGATTCGACAAGAGTCATCAGTCTGAAAGTAAGAATCCGGGAGAACCAGTTTATCGTCAGGGACCTGATGGTTGATGGGGTCAGTTTCAAGGATTTTGTCAAACAAATTCGGAAGTGACAAACGAAACAACTGTTTAGTTCGGCCTGCATTCCGATGAAGAGAATTTCAGCCAAATTTCGAACCTCCCTTGTATTTTACCAACCATTAAAAAGTAAATTATGAAGAAGATTTTAAAAGCTGTGATCGGATTTTTCCTGTTTGTGTTGCTCCTGGGTGTTGTTGCAGGATTCTATGTCTCCTTTTTCCTTCCCGATATTCCAGTGAAAAATCTGAAAATTGAGCTCACCAAAGAGCGAGTCGAAAGGGGAAAGTACCTGGCAAATTGTGTATTGGTCTGTGTCGACTGCCACTCAACCAGAGATTGGTCAAGATTTTCCGGACCGATTGTTCCCGGAACCGAAGGAAACGGCGGAGAGATATTTGATCAAAAAATGGGCTTGCCAGGAACTTACATCGCAACAAATATTACCCCGTATGGATTGTCAAACTGGAGCGACGGAGAAATATACAGGGCCATTACTTCCGGGGTGGGAAAAAGAAACAATGTTATTTTCCCGATTATGCCCTATGCTTCCTATGGAAATCTGGATGATGAAGATCTCTTCAGCGTGATTGCCTATTTGCGTTCGATGGCACCTGTGAGGCAGGAGAATGCAGTCTCCAGGTCTGATTTTCCCGTCAATATCATCGTGCATACCATGGCCATGCAGGGCCATCCTTCCAGGCGACCCGCCCCTGCAGATTCGCTGAAATACGGTGAATACCTGACCAGAGCCGCAGCCTGCCTCGATTGTCACACCCCGTTCGAGGGAGGTAAGCTGTTGTTGGAGAAGGCGTATGCCGGAGGAAGGGCTTTCCCGTCCAAAGAGGGCGGAGTCATTTTTTCCGCCAACATTACCCCGGATAAAAAGACGGGCCTGGGCAAATGGGACCAAGAAACCTTTGTGGGCGTCTTTAAATACTTCGACCTTCCAAACAATGAAACGAGAAAAATTGCCAATGGACACCTGAACTCACCAATGCCATGGACCATGTATTCCAAGATGGAGACAAATGATCTTCGGGCTATTTTTAGCTATCTGAAGTCGCTGGCCCCAATTGAAAACAACGTTGCAAAACCAGCATGGTGAAAAGGCTTTCCTATCCGGTTATCTTTATCTTTGCACAAATGTTTTGCCCATGAAGCAGAAAAACCGCTTCTGACTCTGTTCTGGGAAAGTCGAACCTGATAACTCTGACAGCAAAGTGAATTTGTATATCCGGAGATTTATGAACAAATGGAGCATCGTCCTGCTGATGGGATTGTTTCAAATATCGGCGCTGGCACAGCCGGTGTACAAAATTGCGAGAATATCTCCTGACCTGGAGCTGATAAAAATTTCCGAACACGCCTGGGTACACATTTCCTGGGCGGAGGTAAACGGTTACGGAAGAATACCTGCCAACGGACTGATCTTTGTTCAGGGGAAGGAGGCAATGGTTTTTGATTCCCCCTGGAATGACGCCCTGACCAAAACCCTGTTTTCATGGATCACGGATTCGATGAAGCTAAAAATTTCCGGGTTTATCCCCAATCATTGGCATTCGGACTGCATGGGAGGATTGAAATTCATCAAAAGTCAGAAAATAAAAAGCTATGCCAATCAAATGACCATCGACCTGGCCAAATCCAACAATCTGCCGGTACCCGACCAGGGTTTCAAGGATTCGCTGCAACTGAAGCTGGGAGATAAGCTGGTCAGTTGCTACTACCTTGGAGCGGCACACAGTTTGGACAACATTGTGGTCTGGATCCCTTCCGAAAAAATATTGTTTGCAGGATGCATGGTGAAGAGTATGGAGGCGAAGGATCTTGGCAACACGGCCGATGGGGATTTGACAGCCTATCCTAAAACCATAGAGAAACTGGGGAAGAGATTTCCCGATGCAAAAATTGTACTGCCAGGGCATGGCCCATTCGGGGGAATGGAGCTGATTAACCATACGAAAGAGCTCTCTTCCAAATAACTGAATGTTGATATTGGAACGATATTGCCTTGCAAATGACAGTGCGGAAAGTCAATTCACATCTCACCCTCATCCGGACCAAAATTGGATGTAATCATTTTCAGCTTTGTGCGTACAAGCATCAGCATCTGATCCTTCCATTGTGAATCTCATTAAAATTTTTTGACATGAAGAAGCCGATTCTTTTATTTATACTTTTTGTTTTTGTTTTATCCGTTAATGCACAATTTATGAAAGCAACCGCTCCAATAGCCGCCAAGAAAGAGCACTGGCGCATCCTTCACGGCGACAAGGTACTCGATAATTATTACTGGATGTATGATTTTTTTGGCAAAGGTCCGGACAGCACCAAAGTTGTCGATTACCTGAAAGCAGAGAACACTTACCTCGATCAGGTGATGCAGGGAACCAAACAGTTTCAGGCTGATCTTTTTACCGAGATGAAGAGCCGGATCAAGGAAAAAGACGAGAGCGTTCCGGTATTCAAGAATGGATACTATTACTATTCCAGAACGGAAGACGGAAAGCAGTATTACAAATATTGCAGGAAGAAGGGGAGTCTGACGGCACCCGAAGAGCTCTTGCTGGATGTCGACAAGATGGCAGAAGGGCATGCCTATTATGCCGCATCCGGCTTCGACATCAGCGAAGACAACAGGTACCTGGCTTTCGGAGTCGACCTGGTGAGCAGGCGACAGTACACCATTCACATCAAGGACCTTCAGACGGGTCAGATCCTGCCGGATGCCGTCGAAAACACGGAGGGTGCTCCCTGCTGGGCCAACGACAACAAAACGATATTTTACACCGCCAAGAATCCGGTCACCCTTCTTTCGGAAAAGATCATGCGACATACAATGGGTACGGATGCCAAAAAAGATGTGCTGGTTTACGAAGAGATAGACAAAAGCAACTACATCGGCGTAGAGAAGAGCAAAAACAACAAGTACCTCTTCATCGTTTCCGCGGCCACCATGTCGTCGGAGTTCAGGATGCTGGATGCCTCCAAACCAACCGGAACGTTCAAAGTCTTTGCTCCCAGGATGAAGGATGTATTGTACCATGTGGTTCCGCTTGCCGATAGGTTTCTTGTCCTTACCAACAAGGATGATGCGAAGAATTTTAAACTGATGGAGTGCCCGCTGGACAGGACTTCTGCCGATATCTGGAAAGAGGTCATCCCTGTACGCAAGGATGTTTTGCTGCAGGGAGTAGAGGAGTTTCGTGATTATATCGTGATCAATGAACGAAAGGATGGACTGGTTAAGTTGAGGATCAGGAACCTGAAGGATCACTCGGAACATTTCATTGATTTTGGGGAACCGGCCTACACCGCCAATTTTGGAGCCAATCCTGAGTACAACAGCACCAACCTGCGTTTTGGCTACACCTCACTGACCACGCCGGCATCCACTTTCGATTACGACATGGGCACCAGAGTAAAGAGTCTGAAAAAGCAGCAGGAGGTGCTGGGCGGTTATGATCCGAAGGACTATGTCACGGAACGGCTGAATGCCACCGCCAAGGATGGCACGAAGGTGCCTATCTCGATCGTATACAAGAAGGGATTTAAAAAAGATGGAAAGGCTCCCTTGCTCTTGTACGGAT
>Ga0214225_1000485_pt1 | contig 9004 bp, 1 predicted proteins | sample TroBogypolimnion_31_FD_153063 | JGI IMG/M metagenome (GOLD analysis project Ga0214225, IMG submission 153063) | Freshwater microbial communities from Trout Bog Lake, WI - 17SEP2007 hypolimnion | ecosystem: Environmental > Aquatic > Freshwater > Lake > Hypolimnion/Profundal zone | place: Trout Bog... | reverse complement strand
ACAGGGGCAAAGATGTTGGGCAAAGACCGGCAGCATCTGAAATCCAGCCTGTTTGGTTTTTTTGTGTCAAAAGAAACAAAGCCAATCTTCAACCTCTTCCTTAAGAAGGCATTTAATCGCAAAGCAAAAGAATCCTGCGAAGTAACCCTGACAACTTCCGGCAACCACCCGATGTTTGTCCATCTATCGGGCATTGCCTCCGAAAATGGAACGCAATGCATGGTAACTGCGATCGATATCTCCGACAGAAAACAGGCAGAAAACGTAACAGAGCAAAAATCGGCTATCCTCAATAACCTTCTCATCAATATGCAGGAAGGTGTTTTGCTCGAAGATTCAAACCGCAAAATTGTATTGACCAACCAACTTTTTTGCGATATGTTTGCCATTCCGGCGCCGCCCGAAGCTTTGATCGGGGCCGATTGCTCTGAATCGGCGGAACAGAATAAGCATTTCTTTAAAAATCCGGAAAACTTTGTTGCCGGCATCAACCTTATCCTGGCCAATAAAAAGGCGGTGTATAATGATGAACTTGAACTGATGGACGGACGACATTTCGAAAGGGATTATATTCCAACCTGGCTTAACGAAGTCTACTCAGGCCATTTGTGGAAATACAGGGACCTGACGGAGCGAAAGCGGGCACAGCAAAAACTACAGGCATCAGAAGACAGGTACCGTTCCATTTTTGAGGGAAGCCCCGATGGAATATTGATTGCCGATGCCGAAACAAAAATGTTTGCCTATGCCAATTCGGCTCAATGCCGTTTATTCGGCTATACAGAAGAACAATTCAAAACGATGAGCATCGCCGCCATTCATCCGCAGGATACTTTCGCGCAAACCCTCGCCGAGTTTGAAAGTATGGTGCGTGGCGAGAAAGAAATTGCCGAAAATATTCAATGCCTCAAAAGTAATGGTGAAATTTTTTACGCGGATATCCGTGGAGCACTCATCTCGCTAAATGGCAGGAGCCAATTGCTTGGTTTTTTCAGGGATATTACGGCACGAAAAAAGGTTGAGGATGAACTGAGAAAACGCTCGAAGGCTATTGAGCAAAGCCCTGTGATCATTTATATAACGAATCTGGAAGGAATCATTGAATATGCCAACCCGAAATCAACAGAAGTTTCAGGCTATTCCAATAGTGAACTCGTAGGCAAGAAACCCCGGATATTCAGTTCGGGTGAAAAATCTAAAGAAGAGTATAAAAACTTATGGCATGCAATCAGTTCGGGAAAAGAATGGAAGGGCGAGTTTCATAATAAAAGGAAAAACGGCGAGCTTTATTGGGTAGCTGCAACCATTTCACCTGTTATAAATAACCTTGGAGATGCAACACATTACCTTGCCGTAGAGGAAGATATCACTGAGCGCAAAATTACGGAACAGAAAATTCACGACCTCAACACAAACCTCGAACAAACGGTCCATAAACGGACTGAACAGTTTAAAGAAGCATTGAGCAGGTTGGAAAAGATTGCCGACCGGGTTCCCGGGGCTGTTTACCAGTACCGGTTGAACCCCGATGGATCATCCTGTTTCCCATATGCCAGTGAAGGCATCCGTGACATTTACCGGGTCAGCCCCGAAGAAATAGCCCTTGATGCTTCAGCCGTATTTACCAGGTTTCATCCCGACGATTTCGAAGGCGTGGTTGCGTCCATTCAGGCATCGGCAAAAAACAACACAATATGGCAACACGAGTATCGGGTGAAGTTCGATGATGGTACTGTGCGTTGGTTATCGGGCAATGCCGTGCCGCAAGCCAATGAAGATGGCTCGATACTATGGCATGGTTTTATTACCGACATTACCGAGCGCAAACAGGCTGATGCGGACCTTGAAGAGAGCAGGGAAAAGTACCGGGGCTTATCGGAAGCTTCATTTGAAGCGATCTTCTTTTCTGAAAAAGGGCTTTGCATCGAGCAAAACATGGCTGCCGAAATCATGTTCGGGTACACGAATGAAGAAGCTCTGAGCAGGTACGGAACCGACTGGATCGCGCCCGAATACAGGGGAATGGTCATGAATAACATGTTGTCAGGTACCGAAGATCCTTACGAAGCAATCGCCCAGCGAAAGGATGGTACAACTTTTCCTTGCATGTTACGCGGAAGGATGATGTATTATAAGGGGCGAAATGTACGGGTTACCTCGTTGACCGACATCACCGGACAGAAAATGGCAGAGGATGCATTGCGGTTTCAAAATATCCTGCATAGTACAATGATATCAAATATTTCTGACGTGATCGGGATCATGGGGATGGATGGTGTAATGAAATACAAAAGCCCCAATATCGAAAAGTACTTTGGCTGGAAACCCCATGATTTGATTGGAACAGACGGTTGGTTGACCATCTACCCTGATGACCTCGACCGTATTCAAAAGGAATTTTCCGATCTCGTTAAAAATGACAAATCAGTAAAAACGGTAACATATCGTTACAAATGTAAAAATGGCAGTTATAAGCCGATCGAACTTACCGCAACCAATCTTGCGAACGATCCGGTTATTCAAGGTGTACTGCTGAATTACCATGATATTACAGAACGTGAAGAGGCAGAAAATTCCCTTCGGAGGAGTGAAGCCGAAAAGGCTGCCATTATCCGCGCAGTTCCGGATTTAATGTTCCGAATCCGTCGCGATGGCCTGCTAATGGATGCATACAGCCGTGATGATTCGATGTTTTATTCCCCCAGTGAAGTTTTCACAGGAAAGAAAGTCTTTGAGGTTTTACCTCCCGATCTGGCCCGTCAGGCAATGATCGCAATTGAGTTTGCGTTTCACACACGTGAAGTGGAGCTTTTTGAATATGAACTTGACGTTCAGGGTAAGAAATGTTATTTCGAGGACAGGATTATTCCTATTTCAGAAGATGAGGTGCTTTCCATTATCCGTGATATCACGAATCGCAAGGAATCGGAAACCGCATTGAAAATGCAAAGCGCTGCCTTTGAGTCGTTCGCCCTTGCAATTATTATTACCGATATAAAAGGACGGATTCAGTGGGTAAATTCAGCCTTCACCAAACTTACCGGATACTCCTCGATCGAAGCCATCGGGCAAATGCCTGGTGATCTGGTAAAATCGGGAAAACAGGATAAAGAGTTTTATAAAACATTCTGGGATACGATACTGAGTAAAAAAGTATGGAGCGGTGAAATCATCAACCGCCGGAAAGACGGCACGCTTTACTGTGAAGAAGAAACCATTACTCCTGTGTTAGATGATGAAGGTAATATTTACAGCTTTATTGCCATCAAAATTGATATCACGGAGCGCAAAAAACTTTTCAAGGAACTTGCCACTGAAAAACGGCGACTGGCCGATATTATCAAAGGTACGAACGCCGGAACATGGGAATGGAATATACCAACCGGTGAAACCCAGTTCAATGAAATTTGGGCTGAACTCATCGGCTACACCCTGGAGGAACTCTCTCCTGTCAGCATCGAAACCTGGACGAAATTTGCACATCCCGATGATCTGATAGTTTCCGCTGAATTACTGGAGAAGCATTTTTCCGGTGAATTGCCATATTATTCATTTGAGTCAAGAATGAGGCATAAAAATGGTGATTGGATATGGGTTTTAGACCGGGGCAAAGTACATGAATGGGACAAATTTGGCAAGCCATTGCTTATGTCAGGAACTCATCTGGAAATTACGGAACAAAAACGGATTGAACATGCCTTGATTGTTGCAAAAACCGAGGCAGAGAAAGCAAATCAGGCCAAGAGCGAATTCCTTTCGCGCATGAGCCACGAATTGCGCACACCCATGAATTCGATACTTGGATTTGCACAATTAATGGAAATGGATGAGCTAGTCCCGAAACATAAGAAAGGCGTAAACCATATCCTGAACAACGGCAGGCATCTGCTCAACCTTATCAACGAGGTTTTAGACATTTCAGGCATCGAAGCGGGCCGGGTTTCGCTTTCATTTGTTCCTGTTGATCTAAGCAGAATCATCCGGGAATCAATAGACACCATTGATCCGGCGGCTCGGGCAATGCACGTGAAATTTGAATTGATTGATGCGGGCCATGAACCACTTTTTGTCAAAGCCGACCATCATCGCTTACGGCAGGTGTTGATAAATTTATTCAACAATGCTGTAAAATATAACCGTGAAGGTGGTTCCGTCATGATTAAAACCGAATTACAGCAATCTACAGCGTTGGAAATGCCATTTGTAAGAATATCGGTAAGCGACACAGGCTCCGGAATTAATCCTGAAAAATTCGAAAAACTCTTTATGCCGTTCGAACGTATCGGAGCCGAGAAAACCGGCATTGAAGGCACTGGTCTCGGGCTCATGGTGGTCAAGAAACTGATGAACGCCATGGGCGGAAGCGTTGGTGTTGAAAGTGTGCCGGGCGAGGGAAGTACCTTCTGGATTGAATTGCCGTTCATTGAAGTTCAGGAAATATCCTCAGAACAAACTGAATACAGTTCAGTAACTCCAACGATAATCTCCGAAAAAACCAGAACCATCCTCTATATCGAGGACAATGCCTCAAACACTGAACTGGTCGAGCAAATCCTGGTCAATCACCGGCCATTCATTCAGTTGGTGAGTAGTAAGAAGGGAGGGCAGGCTGTTCCTATGGCCATCGAATACGCTCCTGATTTAATTCTCCTTGATCTCGATTTGCCGGATATGAACGGTTTCGAAGTGATCAACCTTCTGCTGGCGGAAGAAAAAACAAAGGAAATTCCGGTTGTGGTTGTCAGCGCCGATGCGATGGCACACCAGATTGAAAGGCTGATGAAAGCAGGAGCCAAAGATTATTTAACCAAGCCGCTCGACATCAGGGCTTTTCTCCAGGTGGTGGATGAGTATATTGGGAGTGTGAAATAACTCCCTGATTTTGCAAATTTTAATACTATTGTAATCAATAAAACCATTTCCCATGAATACCAAAAAGCCAACATCCGCAGAACCGGGAACAAAGAAAGCGCCCGCAAAAACCGATAGCAGTCAGTTTCCCATCGTGGGCATCGGCGCCTCCGCCGGCGGGCTCGAAGCGCTGGAACAATTTTTCGGTAATATGCCCAAAGACAGCGGCCTGGCCTTCGTGGTGATCCAGCACTTAGACCCAAACCATGTTGGCATTATGCCGGAGTTATTGCAGCGGATTACCCCCATGAAGGTGCTACAGGCAAGCGACCGACTTAAAGTAAAGCCAAACTTTGTGTATGTAATCCCGCCCAACAAGAGCATGTCGCTGCTCAATGGTTCACTGCATCTGTTCGATCCGATCGAATCGCGCGGCTTGCGGCTGCCCATTGATGTTTTCTTCCGTTCATTAGCCGTTGACATGGAGGAAAAGAGCATCGGGATCATCCTCTCGGGCATGGGCTCCGACGGCACCCTGGGACTTAAAGCCATCAAAGAAAAAAATGGCATTGTGCTGGTGCAATCGCCAGCCTCAGCCAAATTTGACGGCATGCCTTACAGTGCCACCGAAGCGGTAATTGCGGATATTGTAGCACCGGCCGAAGAATTACCGGCCAAACTGATCGCTTTTTTAAAGTTTATTCCATCACTTGTCATCGACACTGAAATAGACAATAAAAGCAAAAGCAACCTCGATAAGATTATCATCCTGCTACGCGAGCAATCGGGCCACGACTTTTCGCTGTATAAGAAGAGCACCCTGTTTCGGCGTATCGAACGGCGCAAGGGCGTTCACCAGATTGATAAGTTACAGCATTATGTACTCTATCTGCAGGATAATCCCAAGGAGGTGGAAATCCTTTTCAAAGAGTTGCTCATTGGCGTAACCAGCTTTTTCCGCGATACCGCCGTGTGGGATATGCTCAATGACCAGGTTTTGCCTGCCATGCTTAACGAATTACCAAACGGGTATGTGCTTCGCGCCTGGGTTACGGCCTGTTCTACCGGCGAAGAGGCCTATTCGCTGGCCATTGTTTTTCAGGAGGCACTCGAGAAAACTAAAAAGCGTAAAAACCTGACATTACAGATTTTTGCCACCGATCTCGACCCCGATGCCGTTGAAATAGCACGCAAGGGTTACTTTTCAAAAAATATTATGGCCGATGTTACGCAGGAAAGGTTAAACCGGTTTTTCAATGTGTCGGGCGAAGGTTACTGCGTGACAACCGCCATCCGCGAAATGGTGGTGTTTGCCCCGCAGAATGTGATCAAAGACCCGCCATTCACAAAGCTCGACATGCTTACCTGCCGCAACTTGCTGATATACATGGAACCTGAATTGCAGAAAAAGCTGATGGCGCTGTTTAATTACAGCCTGAACCAGGGTGGGATCATGTTGCTTGGCACTGCCGAAAGTCTTGGAACCCATAAGGATGGATTTGAAGAGGTTGATCCACGGTTGAAAATTTTCAAACGTACCGTAACACCCATCTCCCATGAGCTCATTGACTTTCCAAGCTCCTTTTCCCGCACCCGGCGAGTACCCCCAAAAGAGCTGGCGCCATCAAAAAGCGCTGCAAACGTGCAGGCCTCTGCCGAACAGCTCATGATTCAGCGTTTTGCACCGGCCAGTGCATTGGTCAACGATAAAGGCGACATCATTTTCATCACCGGGCGTACCGGAAAATACATTGAACATGTTGCCGGCAAAACAAACCTTAACATTTATGCTATGGCGCGCGAAGGATTGTGTGAGGTGCTGCCAAACGCCTTCCGCAAAGCCATGCAAAACTTTGACCCGGTCATCATACGTAATCTTACAGTAGGAACCAACGGGGGAAGCCAGCTTGTGGATATCACCGTTCAACGCATTGAAAGCCCCGATTCGATAAGAGGCATGGTTCTCGTGGTATTTACCGATGTGCCTGCCATGGTCGAACATGATCCGCTGAACCCGAAAACCGGTAAACGAAGGCTGACCGGCAGGCAAAAGGAAATGGAAATTAAACTTCAGCGAAGTTATGAAGACCTGCAAAGCACCCGCGAAGAGATGCAAACCTCGCAGGAAGAGTTGAAATCGACCAACGAAGAGCTGCAATCAACCAACGAGGAACTGCAATCGACCAACGAGGAACTTACCACATCAAAGGAGGAGATGCAAAGCCTGAACGAAGAACTTCAAACCGTGAATGTAGAGCTGCAAAGTAAGGTAGGTGACTTTATACAGGCCAACAACGATATGAAAAACCTGCTCAACTCTACCGAGGTTGCCACCCTTTTCCTCGACAAAGAGTTGAACATCCGCAGGTTTACCGAAGCGGTAACCAATATCATCAAAATACGTAATTCGGATATCGGCAGGCTTTTTACCGATCTGGTTTCCAACCTGGTGTATCCTGAAATTGAGAACCATGCACGGCAGGTACTCAGAACCCTTTCGACAATAGAAACAGCGATTACCTCGGGCGACGGGAGGTGGTTCAATGTACGCATCATGCCTTACCGTACCTTGGACGACCGCATCGACGGGCTGGTGATCACCTTTACCGATATTACTTTTGCTAAAAAGGTGGAGACAGAACTTAAAGAGAGCGAATTGAGGTTTCGTATGCTGTATCAGAATTCATCTGATGCCCACATCATCGGCGATTTTTCCGATGGGCGCGATCATGGCTTTACAGATTGCAACCAGGCTGCACTCGATATGCTGGGCATGGTTTCCAAAGAACAGCTGGTTGCCACCAATCGTATTAAATTATCGCCAGAATATCAACCCGATGGCCGCCTGTCAACTGAAAAATCAGAGGCATTAATTCTGGAGTGCATCGCCAAAGGGAGTATCCGGTTTGAATGGGTGCATTGCAGGGTAAACGGAGAGGAATTTCCCGTTGATATCCTTCTCACTGTTTTTCAGGAGCGTGGCAAAACATTTTTACATTCCGTATGGCGCGACATCAGCGAACGCAAAAAGTCGGAAGAAGCCCTGCGCGTGAGCCTGATGAAATATGGAACCCTGTTCGATTTATTCCCGGCTGGTATTACTATTTCTGATTCCAAAGGAAAGATAATTGAAACAAACAGCATCGCCCAACGTATGTTGGGTCTCGCTCCTGAACAGCAAAAACAGAGGCAGATAGATGGCAAAGAGTGGCAGATTGTCAGGCCCGATGGCACCCCCATGCCTGCATCGGAGTATGCCAGCGTACGTGCCCTCAATGAAAAATGCCAGATAGAAAATGTGGAAATGGGCATTCGAAAGGACGATGGACAGGTTACCTGGATCAACGTTTCAGCTACGCCCATTCCACTTGAAGGATATGGCGTAGCCATTGTATATAACGACATTTCTGCCCGAAAGCAGATGGAAGATGAACTTCGGAAAAACAAAGAAGGAAATGGAAAAAGACAATAAATCCGGCAGCGCCCTCCTTCGCCAAAAGGCAGAAGAGTTGTTGAAAAAGAAATCATCAAAAACAGCTTCGCCATTTTCAGAAGTCGAATCACTCAGACTCATCCACGAACTTGAAGTACACCAGATTGAGCTGGAATTACAAAATGAAGAACTCCGCCGTGCATGGGCAGAGGCAGAGGCTGCGAACGACAAGTATATCAGATTGTACGATTTCGCACCCTCAGGTTATTTTACACTTTCCGGTAAAGGTGAAATCATCGAATTGAATCTCAGTGGGGCCAGGATGCTGGGCAATGACCGGCAGCATCTGAAATCCAGCCTGTTTGGTTTTTTTGTTTCAGAAGAAACAAAACCAATCTTCAGTCTTTTCCTTGAGAAGGCATTTAAGAGCAAAGCAAAAGAATCATGTGAGGTAACGATGGATAGTGCAGGCAATTTGCCGTTTCATGTTTTGCTAACCGGCGTAGTTTCCGATGATGAAAAACATTGCCTTGTCACTGCGATGGATATTACTGAACGCAAACAAGCTGAGAAAACCATTAATGAAAGTGAAGAAAAATTCCGGAAGGTATTTTCCTGCAGCAGGGACGCCCTTATCCTTATTGACAAGGAAACCGGGAATATTCTGGATGCCAATGACTACACGTTTCGCCTCTATGGATATTCACGGGATGAAATTCT
>Ga0214225_1000484_pt1 | contig 9004 bp, 7 predicted proteins | sample TroBogypolimnion_31_FD_153063 | JGI IMG/M metagenome (GOLD analysis project Ga0214225, IMG submission 153063) | Freshwater microbial communities from Trout Bog Lake, WI - 17SEP2007 hypolimnion | ecosystem: Environmental > Aquatic > Freshwater > Lake > Hypolimnion/Profundal zone | place: Trout Bog... | reverse complement strand
TATTGCAAGGTGAAGTTCGTGACGTATTGTTACTAGATGTTATTCCACTTTCACTTGGGATCGAAACACTAGGAGGAGTTGCCACAAAGTTAGTCGAAAGAAATACAACTATACCTACTTCTAAATCTCAAGTATTTTCGACAGCTGCGGACAATCAAACTTCAGTTGAAATACATATTGTCCAAGGGGAACGCCCTATGGCTACAGATAATAAAAGCCTTGGAAGATTTATCTTAGACGGAGTTCCTCCAGCACCTCGCGGTATTCCACAAGTTGAAGTTGCTTTTGATATAGATGCAAATGGGATATTGAATGTTACTGCGAAAGATAAAGCTTCAGGCAAGGCTCAATCCATCAAGATTGAAGCAAGCTCTGGTCTTAAAGAAGAAGATATTAAAAAAATGCAGGCTGATGCCGAGCTCCATGCGGAAGAAGATAGAAAGAAAAGAGAAGGAGCAGATGTGAAAAATACTGCTGAAATGATTATATATACTGCTGAAAAAGCATTAAAGGACAATGAAGCAAAAATCCCAACAGATATAAAGGACAGTGTAAATGTTAAAATCACAGCATTACGAAGCACAAAAGATGGCAGTGATATTGATGCTATAAAGAAGGCAACAGAAGAGCTTTCAGCTGAAATGTCTAAAATCGGTGAGGCAATGAGTAAAACTGAAAATACTTCAGCTGGAACGACAGCTGAAGAACAAGGTCCAGAAATTCACGATGCTGAGCCGGGGGATGGAGAAGGTAAAAAATAATTAATGGTTATGCTAAAAAGCCCTTATGGGCTTTTTAGTTTTATCTATTTTTGGTATAATTTATGTATATGGATGCGCCAGAAATGCCTACAAATAGGGATATTACATATCTTGGATATACAACTTATCGTGACAAAAATCAGCTTTTTGGTATCAAGCGTAAAGATAGACGTCAACATGTTTATATTTTAGGAAAATCAGGAACAGGTAAATCCGTTCTGCTTTTTAATATGATTGTTCAAAATATTAAGAACGGCGATGGGGTTTGCGTTGTTGACCCGCATGGCGAACTCGTAGAAGGTGTTTTGTCTTCGATCCCTCCAAGCCGAGTTAAAGATGTCGTTTACTTTAATCCAGCTGATCCAGATTTCCACATTGGTTTCAATGTTCTTGAACTCATTGATCCAAAATACAAACATTTAGTTGCTTCTGGGCTCATGGGAATTTTTACTAAAATTTGGGCAAATGCTTGGAGTGCTCGAATGGAGTATATTTTGAATAATACTATTTTGGCATTGCTTGATACTCCTGGCACAACGCTTCTTGGAATTCAAAGAATGTTGGTGGACAAGGATTATCGTCAAAAAATAATTTCAAACTTAAAAGATCCAGTCATTAAAGCTTTTTGGATTCACGAGTACGAAGCCTGGCAAGATAAATTTAGAAATGAAGCTATCGCTCCGATTCAAAACAAAGTTGGACAATTTCTTTCAACATCTATAATCCGAAATGTCGTTGGTCAGTCAGTCAGTACCATAAACATTTTTGACATTATGAACGATGGTAAAATTTTTCTCGTAAACGTTTCAAAAGGTAGAATCGGTGAAGATAATTCAGCGTTGTTGGGAGGTATGATTATTACCAAGATTCAACTAGCCGCCATGGAGCGTGTTAGAATCCCAGAAGAAGAAAGAAAAGACTTTTATCTATATGTCGATGAATTCCAAAATTTTGTAACAGATTCTTTTGCCGGTATTTTGTCAGAAGCTCGAAAATATAGATTGAATCTTACTGTCGCGCACCAATATACTGCTCAACTTGTTTCTGACAAAAGCTCATCAGTTCGAGATGCGGTGTTTGGAAACGTTGGGACCATGATAGTGTTTAGAGTCGGAGCAGACGATGCTGACTTTTTAGAAAAAGAATTTGAGCCAGAGTTTACTCCACAAGATTTAGTAAATCTACCGAACTATAAAGTTTATTTAAAACTGATGATTGGTGGTATAACCTCAAGACCATTTTCTGCAAAAACAATGCCTCCTATAATGAAAGGTGATCCAAAGATTGAGGAGGAGGTTATAAAGTCTTCTCGTGCTATTTATTGTAAATCAAAAGAAGTAGTGGAAAGAGAGATCAATGATTGGAGTGGCATGGCACTAGGTGATGAAAATTCAAATGGTGCTGGAGCAGGGAAGTTTCCAGCAGAATGTTCTATTTGCCACAAAGAAACCATGGTGCCATTTAAACCAGAGCCTGGACGCCCGGTTTATTGTAGAGATTGCATAGCAAAGATGAAATCAGGAGAATTAAAGCCGCTAAAGGGCTCTATGAATCAGATAAAGCATGACGAAGCAAAGTTTTATAGACCTCTATCAGATCTCGGAATAGAATTTGAACAGAAAGGTGACTCATCTCAAGGTAATGTTAGGCAGCAAGATGACAGATACCCAGAAAGGATAGATAGTGTAGGTCATGGAGAAATTGAAAGGAACACCACCTCAAGGCCTGGAATATTTTCTGCTATAAAAAAAGTTTTTGATAAAAATGCTTCACGACCAATGATGCAACCAAAAGGCACTTCTCTACAAGCGCCAGTCAGAAATAAATTTACGAGAGACAATTTCAAAGAAAAACCTAAGGATAACATTGCCTTACGAGATATTTTAAATAAAACGCTTTCTGAGAAAAAGATTTTTGAAGAAAAACCAAAAGAACCAGAAATAAAAAAAGAAGAACCTTTGACTCCGGCAATTTCACTAAATGAGTTGAAAAGTGTAAAACCAACCTTTAATTCACCAGCATTGAAAGACAGATCAGCAAGTAGAGAGGATATGGATAAATTGAAAAATTTCATATCTCAAACTGCAGTAAAAGAACCTGAGCCAACACCTGAGCCAACACCTGAGCCTGTGCCAGTGAAAGTCCCAGAATCAACACTAGAACCGATAAAACTTTCAGAACCCGAACCAGAGCCAGAGTCAGTTCCACAACCAGTAGTTCCCGAAAAGCCTACTGAGAATGACCCGACTCTAAAGATCAAAGAAGTTCCAGAGGATGTTTTAAGAAAAATATTAGAATAAAATTATGCCAAAACCTAATCGAGTTCAAATAATCAAATATGCGCCTCCGCCTCCAGAGCTTCCTGTTTTTGGTAAGGTAAGTCCAGAGGATGTGTCATTTTTTGGCCGTACTAATTACGTAGCTGCACTCGAAGAAAAGAAATTTATTTTTGGGATAAAACGAGTAGATCGCCGAAGACATCTTTACATTATAGGAAAATCAGGAGTAGGAAAAACAAAATTACTTGAACTATTATTAAGACAAGACATTACATATAATCATGGCTTGTGTTTGATTGATCCGCACGGTGATGTCATCGACGCAATGCTTGATTATATTCCCAAGGAACGTATTGAAGATGTGTGTATTATTGATCCACCAGATATAAATTTTCCTGCTTCTTTTAATCCTCTTGCAAACGTTGACCCGATGTTTAAATTTCAGCTCACTCAGGGTCTGATTGAAGTTTTCCAAAAACAATTCGGAGCAAACTGGACCCCTAGACTTGAGCACGTTTTTCGTTTTACCTGTCTTGCGCTTCTTGATTATCCTCATGCCACGATGCGTGGAATGATATCAATGTTGACTGACAGAAATTACAGACAGAAAGTTGTCGAGTACATTACAGACGATATGGTTAAGAGATTCTTTGCGATAGAATTCGCTGATTGGTCTGAAAAATTTGATACTGATGCTATTATTCCTCTCGTAAACAAACTTGGTCAATTCCTTTCTGATCCACTACTACGAAATATTTTCGGACAGAAAGAAAACAAGATTGATATAAGCAAATTAATGAATGAAGAAAAAATAATCCTCATTAATCTTTCAAAGGGTCGTCTTGGTGAAGAGAACTCAAGCTTTCTTGGTTCTATTTTCTTAACAAAAATCAAACAAGCTGGTATGGAGCGTGCTGCGATACCTGAAAAGGATCGTAAGGATTTCTATATTTATGTTGACGAGTTTCAAAACGTAGTCACTCAAACATTCGAAAATATTTTGTCAGAGGCTAGAAAATACGGATTGAATTTAACAATTGCGCATCAATACGTCGGGCAGATTATTACCAGAGTCCATCAAGCTGTCCTCGGTAATTGTGGTAGCGTTATTACTTTCCGTGTTGGAGGTGAAGATGCTGTGAAGATGAAACCAGAATTTGCTCCGATTTTCGATATTAAAGATATGATCAACCTTGCAGTCGGCGAAATTTATGTGAAAATGACAATCGATGGTGAATCTTATGATCCATTTTCTGCTGAAACGCTAAGGGTTCTTCCTCCGACGCATCGCTCGTATAGACAAGAAATCATTGATGCCTCTCATAGAAAATATTCAATTTCAAAAGATGCTGCAGCTAAACTCATTGCTGAAGAGGAAGCCACAATAATAAGAAGTGCAGAAGAAAAAGCAATCATTGAAGGAAAGACAAGGAAAAAAACAGATATAAATGAAGAGGAAGAAACCGAAGAAAATGAAAAAGTAGAGCCCAAAACAAAAGCTTCGCAAGAAGCAGAACCTATGATATGATAGAAAACCAAGGAGCAGGGCGACTATGATTTTCATCACCCAGTTAAATAATTTTTGTTTTACAAAAATTGCCCGTAGGGCATTTAACAGGGTCATTATTTTTATAATCGTTCCACTCTTTAAAAATATATGAAAGACTATTACAACATTTTAGGTGTGAACAAAAAGGCCTCTAAAGACGAAATAAAGAAGGCTTTTTATAAATTGGCACAAAAGTATCACCCTGACAAAAAAGACGGCAACGAAGCTAAGTTTAAAGAAGCAAACGAGGCCTACCAGGTACTTTCTGATGATACAAAACGCGCAAAATATGATCAATTTGGTTCAGGTTTTGAGAATATGGCAGGTGGTGCTGGGGGATATCAACAAGGAGGATTTGGTGGTTTTGATTTTTCTGGTTTTCAAAATGGAGGAGGTGGAGATTTTGATTTTGGGAATTTAAATGACATTTTTAGTGATTTCTTTACTGGCGGCATGGGAGGACAAACTGGACAGAGAAGAGGACGAGATATTTCTACTGAGATGCAGATATCTTTTTCTGATTCTATTTTAGGAGTTACAAGAAAAATTTTAATTAAAAAAACATCGAAGTGTAGTGTGTGTAGTGGAACTGGAGCAAAACCAGGGACAACTATGCAGAAATGTAAAACTTGCAATGGACAAGGACAGGTTCGCGAAGTCAGAAGGACAATCCTTGGCAATATTCAAAGCGCAAAAATATGTGACTACTGTACTGGCACTGGAGAGGTGCCAAAAGAATTTTGCTCAAATTGTAAGGGGGTAGGAGTGCTTCGTCGTGAAGAAGAAATAACAATTCAAATTCCATCTGGGGTTCACGATGGAGAAACAATGAAAATGAATGGTGTAGGTGAAGCTATAAAGAACGGAAAATCTGGCGATTTGTATATAAAAATAAGTGTAAAAATTCCAAGCAAAATATCAAAAAGAGCCAAAGAGTTACTTGAAGAATTAAAAAAAGAGGGAATATAATTTATGCTTCCTGAACAAATTATTTATATAGCTGTACTCCTAAATTTTATTGGGCACATTCTATATGCAAGAAGTATTATAAAACAACACGCAAAACCAAATCTAGTATCTTGGGTTATTTGGATGGTGGCACCATTTTTAGGTGCATATTTTGAAATAAAAGCAGGAGCCGGGCTTTCGATGTTGCCGATACTTGTGGCAGGTGTAGGGTCACTTCTTATTTTAATTGTAGCTACCTTAACTAAAAATGGGTTTTGGAAAGTAAGTACTCTTGATATTTATTGTGGTTTATTTTCTATTCTTGCCTTGGTGTTTTATATATTCACACACAATTTGGGCATATCAATTCTTTTTGCAATATTAAGTGATGCACTTGCATCAGTGCCGACAATTATAAAATCATGGAAATTCCCAGAGACAGAAATGTGGGCGCCATATTTGCTCCCAATTATTTCAAATATTGTAGGGCTTCTAATAGTAAAAGATTGGTCATTTTCAATATACGCATTTGGAGCTTACTTCATAATACTAGATTCAAGTATAGTATTTTGTATTTATCGCAAAAAAATGTTATATTTTAAGCATGAAAAATAAATTTGTTACGGTTGCCGCTGTGCAAAATAGTGTAGGGGCTAATCAAAAAAATAATTTAATAAAAACTGCAAAATTAGTCGAAAATGCCGCAAAGAAAGGCGCACAGATTATTTGCTTGCAAGAGTTATTTAAAACTCTATATTTTCCTCAATACAAAAATTCCCAAAAAGATAACTATGCAGAAACAATTCCAGGAGAGTCCACTGAATTATTTTCTAAAATTGCCAAAAAATATAATGTTGTTATTATTGTTCCGATTTTTGAAAAAGATAATTTAGGACAATATCATAATTCTGCAGTGGTTATAAATGCAGATGGAAAATTAATGACAACTTACAGAAAAATTCATATACCACAGGATCCTCTTTTTTATGAAAAAAATTATTTTGAAGAAGGAAGTGGAGGATATAAAGTGTATAAAACAAAATATGCAACCTTTGCTGTTCTTATTTGTTATGACCAATGGTTTCCTGAAGCAGCTCGTTCTGTAAAGATGCTTGGAGCTGACATAGTTTTTTATCCTACTGCTATTGGAAATATTATAGGAACAAAAGAACATGAAGGGGACTGGCATGATGCCTGGGAAACGATTATGCGTGGACATACTATTGCAAATAGTCTATATGCTGTAGCAGTAAATCGTGTTGGGACAGAAGATAAATTAAAATTCTGGGGGCAATCTTTTGTGTGTAGCCCGTTTGGAAAAATAATCAAAAAAGCTTCAAAGGGAAAGGACGAAGTGATTGTATCTAAAATCGATTTAAACGAAAATAAAAAAATAGAGGAAGAATGGGGTTTTATGAGAAATCGCAGGACAGATACTTACAATGGTCTTGTTAAATAATTTCTAATGCCTAATCGTACTGAACAAGAAAACAATTTCATCATGCCAGGGGAATGGGAAAAACATTCTGCTACTTGGCTTGCCTGGCCTAATGATGATGATTATTTTGGTGAAAGGCTAAATAAAATAGAAAAAATATATCTAAAAATTATTTCCCCGTTGCATAAAGATGAGGTGATAAAACTTATTGTTTTGAATCAAAAAATAGAGGATAGAGTAAAGAAATTTTTAAAAGAAAATGGTATTGATTTATCACAAATAGTTTTTTATCAAGTTGAATACATGGATGTTTGGATGAGAGACTATGGCCCAACATTTATTAAAAATGGCAACAAAATAGCTTGGGTAAAATGGCATTATGATTGTTATGGGGGGAAATTTCCTGAATTATCAAAAGATGATAATGTTTTTTTAGCCTTAAAAGACAAGGTAGGTTATAATATGAAACCTGTTGATATTGCCATGGAAGGTGGAGCTATAGAAACAAACGGAAAGGGTACTATATTAACCACTGAAGAATGTTTAATATTAAATCGTAATTCTAAAAAATCAAAACAAGATACTGAAGAGGTTTTTAAAAAATCTATTGGAGCAAAAAAAATTATTTGGTTAAATAAAGGCCTTGTGAATGATCATACCGATGGGCACATAGATGAGATAGCACGCTTTGTAAGTCCGACGAAAATTCTCTGTGCCTACGAAAATAATCCAGAAGATGAAAACTATGAAAGGTTACAAGAGAACTTTAAAATTCTAGAGAATTCTGTTGGTCAAGATGGAAATAAATTTGAAATAATAAAATTGCCTATGCCGCACATGCATTATGATAACAGCGAAAAAGAGTTCAGTGGTAAAAAAGCTCCTGTATCATATGCGAATTTTTATATTGGGACTAAAACTGTTTTAGTTTCACTTTTTAATGATGAGAACGATGCAAAAGCGTTAGAAATAATCAAATCCTGTTTTCCAGATAGGGAAGTTGTTGGTATTGACTGCCGAGACCTCATTTATGGCGGTGGAGCAATCCATTGTGTTACTCAGCAAGAGCCAGATTTTAATTAATCAATATTAAAGGCCTTCATGATGAGTGAAGGCCTCTTCCCTTAAAAGGGGTTTTCTTTTTTGGATTTTTATTCATTATTTCTTGCCAAAACTGGCAAGAACTCCAATAAAAGTAAAAAATCCTATTGCTATTAATCCTCCGGTCATAATTACAAAGTTTAAATTCTCTAACAGTATATCATGAATCAAGTAATTTGTCAAACCTTCTAATTTATACAGAAGCCGTTGGTTAACAAAAACATTTTTTTGTTGTATTATCCTTAGTATGAAATACGATATAAAAAATATGGATTTAGCGGAAAAGGGGCTTGAAAAGATTAATTGGGCCTTACGCGATATGCCGGTATTGCAGATTATTGGGAAAGATTTTAAAAAGAGAAAGCCGTTAAAGGGGGTCAAAATCGGTGCTTGTTTACATGTAACGGCTGAAACTGCGAACCTTATGGTGGTATTAAAAGATGGCGGTGCAGACGTAGCATTGTGCGCCTCGAATCCACTTTCGACTCAAGATGACGTTGCGTCAGCAATTGTAAAATATTTTTTATCCTGGCTTTCCGAGGGAACGACTACTGAAATATGATTAGCTCCAACATATTGATTGGCAGCTTCATTAAGCTGCCCGGTTGCCTTATAGCGAACTAAATAAGCGTTCAATTCTAACGGCCGCAATTGATTTAGCATTCTGGCTGCCAAATCCATACACGTCAAATCGTTATTATTAACTTCTGCCATATCTTGTTCGGCGTTGGCATTAACAGCGGCGACCGATTCACCTTCTTCGTTTATTTTTTTATATTTTTCAAAAACTCGTTCGATTGAATTAAATGTATTATATCGAGAAGAGGCGATTAAATTTTGCAACAAAAGCGTAGCTCTTTCTTTCTGTTCCGAATTAAATTCTTGTTGAAATTCAATATCCTCAACTTTATATAAACGTAATGGTTCA
>Ga0214225_1000480_pt1 | contig 9043 bp, 11 predicted proteins | sample TroBogypolimnion_31_FD_153063 | JGI IMG/M metagenome (GOLD analysis project Ga0214225, IMG submission 153063) | Freshwater microbial communities from Trout Bog Lake, WI - 17SEP2007 hypolimnion | ecosystem: Environmental > Aquatic > Freshwater > Lake > Hypolimnion/Profundal zone | place: Trout... | reverse complement strand
CCCAACAAAACACAAAACCAATGTTTTAAGCCCAGCAGTTGACGACATTATTCTTGTTTACCAAAAAGTAAATGGCATTGCTGCCTTTACACATTTGGTTACGCCAGTTGACAACGAACTGATTGAAGACGACACAAGAACTGATTATCGTTATGGCAGACGAGTAAAAATTATTGCAAAAACAAACAGAGACAATTTTATTCCTGTTTCATCAACCTTGTGGGACAGGTTAAACTTTTCGGGTATCACACAAGGTAATGCTTGCAAACTTGAAAATATATCTAACATAGGCAATATAGATGAACTGCAGTTTGACATTTGGCAAAGGTTCACAGAACATTTTATTCAGAGTGAACAACAATCAGCCACAACAACTTCGGCAATCATTAATGAGCTTCAAATTACAAACCCAGACATTTCGGTAACTGAAGGTGAGTTGCGAATTGTTGCTCACTTGGTAAAAGAAAGAAATCGTAAAATTGTTATAGAGAAAAAACAACAAGCTATTAATAGTAATGCTTTGGACTGTGAAGTTTGCACTTTCTCTTTTCCAGAAACATATCAATCCAATTTTATAGAGTGTCATCATTTAAGCCCAATCGGACAAGCAGGTGTTAGAGAAACTAAATTGGAAGACCTTGCGTTGGTTTGTGCGAACTGCCATCGTATGTTACACACGAAGTTTGACGGACAGTTTTTATCTATACAACAACTTCAAACAAGAATTAAATCTTTGCAAATAGTATGAATGTAAACGGCTTCGGACAACCTCAAACAGTTATGCTCCAAATGGACAACACGGCAGCAGGTAACAGCACCTACAAGAAATTGGTTGGTAGTTATCTGAAAGGACTTTAGGTTTCGACAGATCCGAATGTTTGAGAGAGTAAAAGTGATTCTTAGGATTCCTGAGTTTGACTGGTTTTCACTTGTGTAGAGAGTTTTGCAGTTTGACACAGAATCCTCCTTTGACACATATGAAAAATATTAATCCATGAGATTAGCATTAATTACCATTTTACTTTTAGGAAGAGTAATCCAAACATTTTCGCAAGACATTGAATTGATTACTGAACAGACGAAAAATCCAAATACGACAGAAAAATTTTTTGTTTTAATGAGTGATAAAAATATAAGGCAAGGATTATATGAAAAAAGACGCAATGACAACAGTTTAGCTATTAGAGGATATTATTCAAAAAATAAAAAAGACAGCATCTGGATTTACTATACTTCTAATGGCATTGATACAACATCGATAGGTTGTTATGCAGACGATAAGCCAAATGGAAAATGGACTATTTACGATGACCAATGCCGGGTAAGATACAAATTTGATTATTCGAAATATGATGTGGTTGTTTATAATTGGCATGAGACTCCAAATAAATTTCCCGTTTTGATTGATCCTGCCTGGATAATGAGTGATATTGATAGTCCTCCATTAATTATTGGAATAGAAAATCCTGCACAATTAGTTTCTCGTACTTTGAGATACTCAATAAGTGCGTTCGAAAAAGGTATTTCTGGACGAGTATGGATTTCATTTATAGTCGATAAGGACGGAAGTGCATGTGATTTTAAAGTAATAAAAGGAGTGGCAAAAGATTTAGATGCAGAAGCATTAAGAGCAACGGAAATTCTTGATAAAAATTGGTTTCCGGCAAAAAAAGATGGACAGTCAGTTACTATTGAATATGTTATTTCGATTATTTTTAGGCTGATATAATGATTTAACAAAAAAATTAGGAAAAAATGAACAACTTAGCCATAACCACAACCTCCTGCAACCAGGGCAATCCTGCCAGTCAAAAAAATATTAACTTTAATAACCCTGTTTGCGAGTAGTCGAGGAACGTTGGCAGCAATTTTAGCGAAACCCAGCAAACAGAAAAAAATATGGAAACAATAACAAAAATCTTAATCGCAATGATATCCCTTGAACATCTTTACTTTATGTATTTTGAGATGTTTGCCTGGGAAACCATTGGGAAGAAAACATTTAAATCTTTACCAGAACATTTATTTAAACCTACAAAAGGATTAGCTGCCAATCAAGGTCTTTACAATGGCTTTTTAGCAGCAGGACTATTTTGGACGTTTCTTATATCTGACACAACCTGGTCAAAAAACGTTGCACTCTTTTTCCTGACGTGTGTGGCAGTTGCAGGGATTTACGGAGCAATGAGTGCAAGTAAAAAAATCTTTTTCGTACAGGCATTACCCGCTATAATCGCAATAATTTGCATCCTAATTTAACTGGGTAATTATTTGAGAAGAATATTTCAAATATCATAAATAGTATTGCATCTAAACTCTTGCAATAGCTCAAACTGCCCTCTTATCATCTTCCAAGTCTTCCTGGTCCTCCCATTTCCCCCTTTTCACTTTTCACTTTTCACTTTTCACTTTCCCCGCCCCCCCCGTTAAATAGATTTTTATTTCGCTAAATTGTGATTTTTCATTTCCGCTGCGAATAATAAGGAAAAGAACATCATTTGTGACCTATGGATAACCAGAATGATTTAGGCGAGTTCGTCCGGCTTATGCAGGAACACAAGCGGATTGTTTACAAAATAGGCATTTCTTACTGCAGCAACAGGGAAGACAGGGAAGATCTGGCCCAGGAGATCATCTACCAGTTGTGGCGATCGGGCCACACCTTTCGCGCCGGTCAGAAATTTTCCACCTGGATGTACCGGGTAGCCCTGAATGTCGCCATCTCCTTCTACCGCAAACGCAAAAGTGCCCAGTCCGTGGTGGCATACCAGGAGCATCTGGCAGACCTGGCAGATCAGGAGGAAAACGACGATGAAAATGAGCTCGAGAAAGCCCGCCGGAAACTGCAGCAATGCATCCGGGAACTGAAGGAGCTCGACAGGGCGCTGATCATCCTCTTCCTGGAGTCAAAAAGCTACAGGGAGATCGCCGAAATCGTGGGCATCACCGAGACGAATGTGGCCACCAGGATCAGCCGCATCAAGGAGAAATTGAAACAAAAATTACAGCCAATCAACAACTAGAAAAATGGAAGACGAATATTTGCAGGGAGTCTGGAACTCCCCCGACAGGGAGATGGAGCAATTCGTGGAGGCAAAGGATCCCTCCTTCGAAATGGTTCAACTGAAAAAAGCAAAGGTAAAACTCAGGTCACTGCTCCTCCCGAAGATCATCGGCATTGCCCTGGGATTGGGCTGGATGGCGTTTATGTTCCTGCTCCTCCGGCTTAGTTTTCACTACTCAACCAACTCTTTGGGGAAATTCTTTTTCATGGGCTCCATCGGAATAATCTTCCTCAGTACCGGCATAGCCGTGGCTCTGTATGCAAAAGACCTCTTCACCCTGCACCAGATAGACCACAGTGAGAGTGTGGTCCAGACTCAACGGAAATTGGCCGAATTGAACGAATCCATTCTGAACTCCGTCCGCATTGCCTGGTTGCAGCTTCCGTTTTACACCACCTTCTACCTCAATGAAAGGCTGCTCTCACACGCCGGACCGATTTTCTGGATCATTCAGATTCTCGCAACCGGAACCTCCCTGTGGCTGGCTATCTGGTTGTTCCGCAACATCCGTCACAAAAACATGCAAAACAAGCGGATCCGCAATTTCCTGCAGGGATATGGCTTGTCCACGCTCCTGCAGGCGGGGGATTTTTTGAACGAAATAGCTAACTTTGGTCAGGCTGCGGAAAGCGATCCAACCGAGTAGATGGATAAAAAAACAAACACCCCGGTGGAACCGGAAATAAGAACAATTGCCGAAAAAAGATTGGTAGGCAAACAACTGATCCTCTCTCTGGCCGGCAACCAGACCATCAGGCTCTGGCAATCCTTTATGCCCTTCCGAAATGCCATCAATAACCGGCTCTCATCAGACCTGATTTCAATGCAGGTCTATCCGTCCACCTTCGACTTTACCTTTTCCAATCCCTGGGAGGAGTTTCAGAAATGGGCAGCGGCGGAGGTGAACGAATTCGAAGCAGTTCCCGACGGGATGGAAACCTTCACGCTGATGGGTGGACAATATGCAGTCTTTCAGTACAAGGGATCAAGTACAGATGATACTATCTTCAAATACATCTTCGGCACCTGGTTGCCTGCTTCCGGCTACCTCCTCGACGACAGACCTCATTTCGAGATTTTGGGTGCAAAATACAGGAACAACGATCCTGAATCGGAAGAGGAGATCTGGATACCGATTAAGCCCAAATAATCCCTGCACAGAGCGGAGTTTGATGACCTTCAAATACCCTAAGTGATACCCTCCTGCCCGGGTGGCCATCGCCGAAGCGGATATGCCGTAATATTTTTTAGCTTTAATGCATGTATTCAAGTAAAATGGCAAGTAATGAAATCAGTTATCAATTTTTTCCAGACACACATCCGTAGAAGCTTCTTCCTGCTCCTGCTGACTGCAATTTCAGCAGCGGCCTCTGCGGCAAAACCTGCCGTAGAAAAATGGGGCCTCTTCCGGATTGAATTAAAGGGTCCTTCGACAGGCAATCCCTATTCGGAGACAGAACTTTCTGCCGTCTTCAGACATGACAATGAAGAAAGAACAGTAACTGGTTTTTATGACGGCACAGGAAAATACATCATCCATTTCAGTCCTGACGCCGAAGGAACCTGGACTTACAAAACTACCAGCAATGTACCCGAACTATCCGGAAAGAGAGGGAAGTTGCATTGCACTGCTCCTTCAAAAAACAATCACGGTCCGGTAAAAGTTGACAAGACGTTTTATTTCAAATATGCGGACGGGACTCCCTTTTTTGAGGTAGGCACCACCTGCTATCAATGGATCAGTCAGCCGGGGGAATTGCAGGATCTGACCATGAGAACACTCTCGACCTCACCGTTCAATAAGATTCGCATGTGCATCTTTCCCAAATGGTACATTTACAACCGAACAGAACCTTCCGGTGCTGCCTTTGAAAATACAACGGATACAACCTACAATTTCAACAAATTCAATCCTGCATTTTGGCAGAATCTGGAGAATCGCCTTGTTGAACTGGGCAATCTGGGGATACAGGCAGATATTGTTCTATTTCACCCATACGACAAATGGGGTTTCGCCACCATGTCCAAAGAACAGGATGACAGATATATCCGGTATGCCATCGCTCGTCTGGCCGCCTACCGCAATGTTTGGTGGTCAGTGGCAAACGAATATGATTTCATGACAGTTCCACCCAGGGCAGGACATGCCGGGAATAAAGATCCGGAAGATTGGGACCGGTTCTTCTCCATCTTACAAAACGAAGATCCATACCACAGATTCCGCGGCATTCACAATGGTCGTACCTGGTACGATCATACCAATCCAGCCGTAACACATGCCAGCGTTCAAAGCTCTGTTCTTGAAAAAGGAATTGAACTGCGGAATAGATACAGGAAACCTATCCTCTTTGATGAATGCAGGTATGAAGGGAACATCGAAAGGGGCTGGGGTCAACTGACCGCGGAGCAAATGGTAGAACGCTTTTGGTGGGGTGCCATGAATGGTTGTTATGTTGGACACGGCGAGTGCATGAAAGCACCCGGCGACATCCTCTGGTGGGGGAAAGGGGGCATCCTGCGTGGGGATAGTCCTGCCCGCATTGCCTATTTTCGCAAGATCATGGAGTCTTTGCCCTTCGATGAAATGGCTCCTGTTCAGCTTGATAAAAACGTATATGAATTGTCAAAGGCAGGTAATGTCTACCTGGTCTATTTCTTGAAAGCCAGTCCCATTCAAATTGGGCTAACAGGCAATCTCGACTATGCCGTGGAATCCATCGACACCTGGAACATGAAATCAGAAGTTCTAAAAACGGTCCATCCCGGTGAGTTTGCTTTCGATGCACCCAAAGATGACTTTTTGCTTAAAATTACTGTTACCCCAAAATCAAAAAAATAAAGCATCACCTACAACGTAAATCGGGTTCGGCAGAACAATTGAAGCCGTTAATGCCGAGAAGAACAGAAAGCAGAATTCCAGAAAAACATTCATGAAATCAAGGGAATCGGGATCATGGCTTTGAAGCCTGGGGTTTGGTGCACCTAATTAAACTTCAGAATAAGTACAGCATAGTTTCAGAATTCAGAAAATAGGCTCATCAGGTCCTTTGGCCCAAACGTCTCATTACCGGAAGATAATCCATCCGCTCAAGATGGAAAAAGTGAAAGTCATTGCTGATAACCACAAAATTAATTATATTTGCAGAGCATCATGAATCCGAGAGGATACCAACCGAGCAAGAAAAGCCACGGTGGTTTAGTATGCGGGCAGTCTGCCAAAAAAATTGATTTCAGACACTTCCCCATTTTACCATGATGCTTATTATTCATCCTTAATAATTGCACCATGGGAACAAAAAAGCAAATCAAAAAAATCGACTTACCCGGAAGGTTAATCCACCCCCCCGGGTTCAGATGCTGCACCGACAAATGCATTTGTCAGGTCTGTGTTAGCAATCCAACAGCATCAAATGAATCAAATCAATCAAATCAAACAAAAAAAGTACAGCCATGAAAAACAAAAATTCAAAAGACAAAGAATTGAGAAACAAGAAGGAGATCCATGCTGAAGATCCATCTTCATGCCAATGCAATTACCATCCATTGCTGAAATTTACCAGCATCTACAGAAACTACTTCCAAACGGAGGAGCTCCATTATCAACTTACAGACGGCAAGCACCTAAGGTTCATTGCTGCACAAAACAGGGAAGGCGATCGCCCGGAGGAGTGGAAAACTTTACAACTTGGGCAATTCCAAGTATTGGAAGGGCCTATCGAAGGACAACTAATCTCATTTTTGATCGATTATCTTAAATTAAAAATTTCAGATGGCACCTCTTTCATTTCCATAGTAGAAAGCCATCTTCCTTCTCCTTACCTGACCGAACAACTGAACATCCTTATTGCCAGAAGAGAATTGGAACAAAGAGCATACAACGAAAAGATGGGCAGACGCCAGGCAGAACTCACCAAATTTCACAGGGCAATCAATGGCAAAATCGAAATGACAGATGAGATTCAGGCATGGTGGTTGAATCGGTATTAATGGGTTGACAACGGTTGATTCACTTTTGAGGGCGCTGATTTGCAATCAGTGGTCGCAGGCATTCACAATATTGACTATATATAAGATTTATAGAAAACACCAGGCAAATTGAAATAATAAAAAAAGGAGTTGAAAAATTAATACGCAAATACAAGTACAACTATAAGTCCAAATCGGGCTTAACATTACATTGGGATCCAGTGAATTTATTTCTCAATGGCCGGCAACCAGACCATCAGACTTTGTTCATCCTACCTGCCGATGCGCAGCAACTTGTGAAACCCTTTGTGAAACTTTTGCCGCTTCGACTCCTGATGGCCTCGGATGGAAACATGTGTCCGACACCATGCGTAAAAGCAACTGCACAATATGTCAGTTTCACCATGGTTTCAAAGTACAGGGATCCCTACCGGAAGGCCTATTTGCTGAGCCTTTTTACCATTTTCTACAATTTGCTGGAGGGATTGGTCTCTGTTCTATTCGGCTACCGCGACGAAACCTTGACATTGTTTGGTTTCGGTGTGGATAGTTTTATCGAAGTGATGTCTGGCATCGGCATTGCTATGATGATATTGCGCATCCGACGTCAACCGGATAGTTCAAGGAGTTCCGTTGAGATCGCTGCACTTAAAATGACAGGAACTGCCTTCTATCTGCTGTCGGCAGGACTCTTCCTCAGCATCCTGATCAGTCTGGCGAACAACCGGAAACCCGAAACGACCCTGTGGGGTGTTGCCATCTCACTGGTCTCCATCGCGGTGATGGTGTGGCTGATGAATGCGAAGAAGCAAGCCGGCAGAGTACTGCTTTCAGAAGCCATTCTTGCCGATGCCAACTGCACAAGGGTTTGCGTCTACATGTCACTGGTGCTGCTGGCATCCAGTCTGGTGTATGAAGTGACGGGCTTTGCCTATGCCGATCTGATTGGAACGGCCGGCCTGATCTACTTTTCACTCACCGAAGCGAAAGAGGCCTTCGGCAAGGCCAAAGGGAAAGCATGTGGCTGCGACCATTGCTACACACAACACGACTGATTCTTAGCCACTTTTTGGTTCCGCTTCTCAAACAGTAGGCAGGAGAAAAAAATCTGCAGCCAGTCACCAACTGTTGTGAATATTTAATATTTTTATCACTGATCCAATCAACATATTTTCGCAGTCGCTGGAAATATTCCGGTACAAATAGGCCCCCCATCTGCCTGTTGTTGCGCAACGGGTAAAAATTTGCTACATTGTATGGAATTTTGCGTGATTGCTATTTTATAACCATTTATCTAAAGCACAAGAAAATGAGTATCTCATTGGTATTCACCCAGGCACCAAATTATCTGATTGCCAAAATTACGGGTGAGTGGAAGATTTTGGATATCTCAAAAGCCATCGATGACATCAAAGCCGAAGCAGACAAACGGCATCTTGATCTGATCCTGTTGGATGCGATCGAGTTGTCCTCGCCCAGGGATGAAATGATCAGGTTTGCCACCGGTGAGAAGATTGCTGCCACATTCACCTTTCCTAGAAAATTGGCAGGATTTGCACCTCGTGAAAAAATAAACAGATTTGCAGAAACCGTGGCGATCAACAGGTATGCCAATTTCAGGATCTTTCCAGATGAAGCCGATGCCATAGAGTGGTTGCTGGCTTAGACCATTGTCCAATCCTCTTCCTTTGCTGATTTGAGAAGAAAGAGTGGTTAGCAAGGAACCCTTCCTGGAAGCAATAACCCGGTTATCCTGTCTCATTTCAAATATCTCTTCACTCTTCACTTTTCCCTTTTCACTTTTCACTCTTCACCCCTCCCCATCTCAACCCGTACCCGCATAAACTCACCTTTGGTCACAAAAATCTCCTGACTAATTGGCGAATATCCCGGTTGGACGGCGGTAAGCAAGTATGGACCACCTTCGAGTGATTTAATCTTGAGACTGCCTTTGGCTGCGCTCTTTTTTGAGATAACCGGGCGGGCGGGGCGTTCCGGATGCGACAACCGGC
>Ga0214225_1000451_pt1 | contig 9431 bp, 7 predicted proteins | sample TroBogypolimnion_31_FD_153063 | JGI IMG/M metagenome (GOLD analysis project Ga0214225, IMG submission 153063) | Freshwater microbial communities from Trout Bog Lake, WI - 17SEP2007 hypolimnion | ecosystem: Environmental > Aquatic > Freshwater > Lake > Hypolimnion/Profundal zone | place: Trout Bog... | reverse complement strand
AGCCTCGAGCAGCTCATCACGGACCTCCGCCTGGAGCTGCAGGGGGACTCCCAGGCCAGTCTGCAGCGGTTGGCCGCAGCCGCCCAGGACATGGCCAATGGCCGCGTCTACCAGAAGATCGACATCGAGGCCAAAGGCGAACTGGGTGCCCTGGTGTCGAGCATCAACCAGACCCTGCTGAACCTCCAGCAGCTGGACGCCTCCGTGAAGCAGCAGAGCACCCAGGTGCCCGAACTGGCGGCTCAGCTGGACGCCATCACCTCGGACACCGAGGAGGCCACCCAGAGCGTGATGAATCGCCTGGACACCCTGATGGCCGCCGCCGATGACGCCACCCGGTCCGTGCAGGCCTGCCAGGATGGGGTCCTCCGACAGAACGGGAGCCAGGCGGCCCTCCACACGGCCATCTCCGGGTTCCTCGATCGGGCCGCGGCCGGTGAGAGCCAGAACGCCCTCGCCCAGGAGATCCTCGAGTATCTCTTCGAACACCAGCTGGCCGCCCCCGCCATGGATCTCGACCTGGCGCCTGCCAGGGTCCATCTCACGAAGGTGAGCGACGAGGCCTTCGAGATCCTCAATGTCCTCCAGTTCCAGGACATCACGCGCCAGAAGATCGAGAAGGTGGTCACCCTCCTGAAGCAGTTCCAGAGCGGCCTGGCCCGGCTCCTCATGATCTTCAACATCCATACCGAGGCGATCGGCGGCGAGGCCTTCTCGGATCGGAAGGTTGCCACCCAGGACCACATCTTCGACACAAGCCTCGAGGCCGACAGCCGGAAGGACAGTGTCGACGACATCATCGCCCAGTTCAAGAAGATCAGCGGATCCTGAGCCCCGGTTCAGACCAGCAGGATCTCCAGCTCACCCAATCCGTCGATGCCGCAGCGGACCCGGTCGCCCGCGACGATGGGGCCGACGCCCGCCGGCGTTCCCGTGAAGATGAGATCGCCGGGTGCCAGGGCCACGAATTTCGAAATGTGCGCGATGATTTCCGGTACGCTCCAGATCATCTGGGAAAGGCTCCCCCGCTGTCTCTCCGCGCCATTCACCGAGAGCCAGATGGCTCCCGAGTCGGGGTGCCCGCAGGCCGCGACTGGCGTGATCGGGGAGAGGGGGGCGGACTGGTCGAAGCCCTTGGCCGTATCCCAGGGCTGACCCTTGTCCTTGGCCTTCGCCTGAAGGTCGCGGCGGGTCAGGTCGAGGCCCACCGCATAACCGTAGATGCAGGCCAGGGCATCGGCCTCGGGGATGTCCCGTCCTCCCCTGGCGAGGGCCACCACCAGTTCCACCTCATGATGGAGGTTCGAGGTGGCGGGAGGGTAGGCGACCTTTCCCCCCTGGGGCACCACCACGTCCTGGGGTTTCCCGAAGAAGAAGGGCGTTTCGCGGTTGGGATCCGCGCCCATTTCCCTGGCATGGTCGGCGTAGTTGCGTCCGATGCAGTAGATCCTTCGGACCGGAAATACTGCGGAGGCCCCGTGGACCGGCACGGTCGGAAGGGCGGGAATGGGCACCACTGTTTCCATGGACAGGCTCCGATGTATTTGCGGGTTAGCTCTTTGCCCTGGGGTGGGCCTTCTCGTAGGTCCGGGTCAGTTCCTCCAGCCCCAGGTGAGTGTAGCGCTGGGTCGTGCTCAGACTGGCATGGCCCAGCAGTTCCTGGATGGCCCTCAGGTCCATGCCGCGATTGAGGAGATGGGTGGCAAAGCTGTGCCGCAGGGCGTGGGGGCTCACCCTCGACCGGACCGCCGCCGCTGCCAGGGCGGAGCGCAGGAGGGTCCGCACACTGGTCGGCGTAAGACGGCCTCCGCGCTGGTTCAGGAACAGCGCCGGGGGGGTCGGCAGCGACTTGGCAGCCAGGTAGGCCGAGCGGAAGCGAAGGTAGGCATCCAGCACGGTGGCCGCCTGGGCGTGGTAGGGAACCAGGCGCTCCTTCCGCCCCTTGCCCATCACCCGCAGGGTCCGCTGCTCCGTGAGCAGATCCTGCAGGTCCAGGCCCACCAGTTCCGACACGCGCAAACCCGAGGCGTAGAGCAGTTCCAGGAGGCAGGCGAGCCGGGAGGAGGGAAAATCTGTCGCCGGCGGTAGGTCCAGGAGGGCCTGGCTCTCCCCTTCGGTGAGGAAGGCCGGCAGGCGTTTCGGCTGCTTGGGATTCCTCAGGCTGGAAGCCGGATTCCTGGGGATCCTTCGGGTCTCCCACAGCCACTTGAAGAACCCGCGGACCGTGGAGAGGATCCGAGCCTGACTGGCCGGGTCCAGGCCCCGGTCGCCCAGTTCGAGGGCGAAGCCCCGAAGGGTCCGCGGACTCACCTCCCAGCTTCCCCAGCGGGCCCGAAGGGCATGGTCGAGGAGCTTCTGGAGGTCGCCGGCCTGGGCCCGCGCCGTGTGGGGCGACACGCCCCGGGCGCGCTGCTCCAGGTGGAAGGCCTGCACGCCCTCGTTCAGTGGAACCACGCCCTCCCCTGTTAACATGCCGTCACATCCCCGAACGTCCGGAGTCATTGTGGCGCAGCCCATCGAAACCATTGCCCAGCTTTTCTATGCGGCCGCGGAGCGCAACCTGCCGGACGCCCTGGCAGCCAGGCGGAATGGTGTCTATGTGCCCCTCTCCCACGCCGAGGTCGTGGCCCAGGTGGAACGTCTGGCCCTGGCCATGGCCGCCCGGGGACTGCAGGCCGGGGACCGCGTGGCGATCATGTCCGAGAACCGGCCAGAATGGGCCATCGCCGATTTCGCCTGCGCCATCCAGGGCCTGCCGGACGTCACCATCTACGCGACCCTGAATGCCCCCCAGGCCGCCTTCATCCTCAGGGACAGTCAGTCCCGCTGGGTGCTCTGCTCCGACCGCACGCAGCTGGACAAGGTCCTCGCCCACTGGGACGAACTGCCCAGTCTGGAAGTGGCCGTGCTCATGGACGGGGACCTGCCCGAGGGCACCGGCCATGCGCTCCTCCCATGGGCGACCCTCCAGGCGGAAGGCGGGGCCCTGGAGGCCCGCCGCCCGGAGGTCCGCGCCTGGGGCAACCGGCGCACAGCCTCGGACATCCTCACCCTCATCTACACCTCCGGCACCACGGGCGACCCCAAGGGCGCCATGCTCACCCACGGGAACCTGGTATCCAATGTGCTCGCCGCCGAGGCCACGGTGGACTTCATCGATCAGGAGCGGGCCCTGAGCTTCCTGCCCCTCACCCACATCTTCGAGCGCATGGCCGGTCTCTTCCTGTGGTTCCACATCGGCGCCGCCATCTACTACGCGGAAAGCGTGAACACCGTCGCCGCCGACCTGCTCGAGGTCCGTCCCACGGTCATGGCCTCCGTGCCCCGCATCTACGAGAAGATCTACGCCAGGATCTACGACACCGTGGCCTCGGGCAGCTTCATCAAGCGCCTGATCTTCCACTGGGCCATGCAGGCGGGCCGCAGGGCCCTGCCCTATCTCCTGAGGGATCAGGAACCGCCGTCCTGGAAGGGCCTGTGGTACCGGGCGGCCCGCCGGATCGTGTTCGAGAAGATCCGCCTGCGCACCGGAGGCCGCCTGAAGGTCGCAGTCAGCGGCGGGGCCCCCCTCAACGGCAAGATCATGGAGTTCTTCTGGATCGTCGGCATCCCCATCCTCGAGGGATACGGCCTGACCGAAACGAGCCCGATCATCACCGTGAACCGGTTCGGGGAGGTGGTGCCGGGCTGCGTGGGGAGACCTATCTATGAAGAATGGAACGGCCGGCCCTTCGTGAAGATCGCGGAGGACGGCGAGATCCTCTGCCAGGGGCCCAACATCATGGTGGGCTACTGGAACAACGAGAAGGCCACCCGGGAGGCCATCGACCCGGACGGCTACTTCCACACCGGCGACATCGGCCACCTGGATGAGCAGAGCCGCCTGTACATCACGGACCGGAAGAAGGAACTCATCGTCACCAGCGGCGGGAAGAAGGTCGCCCCGCAGCCCATCGAGAATCTCCTCAAGGGAGACAAGTATGTTTCCCAGGCCGTCCTTATCGGCGACCAGCGCAACTACATCACCGCCCTCCTCGTCCCCAACTTCGACAGCCTGGCGCGCTGGGCGGGCTATAAAAAGCTCTCCTACGCCTCGCACGCCGAACTCATCCGGAACCCGCTGGTGATCGCCAAGCTGCGCAGCCGGGTCGAACGCGTCAATGCGCAGTTGTCGAACTACGAGCGCATCAGGAGGACGGCCCTGCTGGATCACGAGATGACGCTCGAGGGCGGTGAGTTGACGCCCTCCCTCAAGGTCAAGCGCCGGGTCGTGAACCAGATGTATGCCACGCAGATCGAAGCCATGTACGCCGAATCCAAGGACTGATCCCGCCAGTCCCGTGGTCCCGGGAACTCAGGTCCGGAGTTTCGCCGACAGGTACTTCCGCACGGCCAATTCCGTCTCGGGAAGCTGCAGGCCAGCTTCCCTGGCCATCCTCAGGGCCTGCTCCACGGGAACCCCCTTGTCCAGGACCAGCCAGGGCGTGACCATCGCGGCAGCCCGGTTGCCGTCGCTGCAATGGATCAGCACCTTGGCTCCCTTCGGCAAATCCCGGAGAAAATCCCGGAGAAAATCGAAGTCCCCGGCGGGCGGCGCCTTGGGGACGGCATAGCGAACATACTGGATCTCCATGTCCTGAAGACGGGAGGCTTCGGATTCACAGTTGAGGTTGACCTCGCCATCCCTACGCAGGTCGATCACGTGCGTGATGTGCTGCTTCTTGATCGCGGTGCAGGTCCCCTCATCGGGAACGCCACGGAGCACAAAGATGCCTGGGCGCACCTCCACAGCGCCCGGGATGGCTGAGCCCTGGGCCGGGAGCACCAGGGCCGGGAGCAGGAGGACAATGGCTCTAGACATGGAAACCTCCGCGAAATCGCCTGGATCGCCAGACTGGTTCGCGGAGACCACCGATGGGGACTGCGGGCAGGAGCCCAGGCCCCACCGGGCGGGTCTCCACACTTCTCAATGTAGGCCTTTGGGTCAGCTATTCAATGACCTGGATCATACGGTGCGGGAGAACGGCGTCTTGGCGCTGAGCTTGGCCAGGTAGGCATCGAAGGGCTGCACCAGGTTGCGCACGAAGCGCCGCCCCAGGTGGGTGATGAAGATGCCCTCCGGCCGGACCTCCACGGTGCCCTGGGGCACCTCGGCCTCCAGCTGAATGACGGCATCGGCGAAGAGTACGGGACCGTCCACACCAAAGCGCTGCTGCAAGTCGGCCCACTTCAGTTCGAAGTGGCCCATGAGGTGGTGGATGACCCAGCGACGAAGCTCATCATCTTCGGAAAGGCGATGGCCCTTGTGGATGGCCAGGTGGCCGTCCCGGATGCTGTGCTCCCACTTGGAGAGGATCTTCTCGTTCTGGGCGTAGACCCCGGCCACATTGGAAATGGCGCTGGGCCCGAAGCCCAGCAGGTCGGAGCCGGCGGACACGGCATAGCCCATGAAGTTGCGGATGAGCCGCCCCTCCTGGACGGCCTTGGCCATGGGGTCGTTGGGGTGGGCGAAGTGGTCCATGCCGATGGGCACGTAGCCAGCCTTCTCGAGGATCTCGTTGGCCAGCAGGAACAGGTCCAGCCTGCCCTCGGGCGTGGGCAGCGTCTCCGCCGGGATGCTTCGCTGGAAGGGCATGATGCTGGGCAGGTAGGCGAAGCCGTAGATGGCCATGCGGTCTGGGGACAGTTCCAGCGTGGATTCCAGCGTGCGGCGGAAGGTGTCCATGGTCTGGCCCGGCAGCCCGTAGACCAGGTCCAGGTTCACGCCTTCGAAGCCGAGTTCCCGGCACTGGCGCATGGCCGTGAGGGTGTGCTCCCAGGTCTGGCCGCGGGTGATGAGGGCCTGGACACCCTCGTCCAGGTCCTGCACACCGAAGGACACGCGGTTGAAGCCCAGTTCGCGCAGTGCGGGCAGCTGGTCCGCTTCCAGGAAGGTGGGATCCACCTCGATGGCGATCTCGGCCCCCGGCAGGAACGCGAAGCGATCCTTGAAGAGCTGGAAGGTGCGCTTCAGATCGGCCGCGGTCAAATAGGTGGGCGTGCCGCCGCCCCAGTGCAGCTGCAGCGCCTTGCGGCGGTTCCCGAGGTGGGAGCAGACCAGGTCCAGCTCCTTCGTGACCGCCGCCAGATAGGCCTCCACGGGATCGTACTGGGGACTCACCACCACGTTGCACCCGCAGTAGGCGCAGCGGCGGGGGCAGAAAGGGATGTGGAGGTAGAGCGAAAGAGCCTCGTCCTCCCGCGCAGCGGCGCGATCCAGGGCCGCGAGCACCTCCGGCTCCGGGAAGTCGTCGGTCCAGGCCGGGGGCATGGGGTAGCCCGTGTAGCGCGGGCCGGGCCGGTCATAGCGGCGGATGAGATCGGCGAGCTGGCTCATGCTTTCACCTCGTCCAGCACCGCCGCCACTACGGCGGGTTCGGTCTCGGGCACCAGCCCATGGCCGAGGTTGAAGATGTGGGGATGGCCCTTCATGGCGTCCACGATGGCCCGGGCCTTCCGCTTGGCGGTGTCCGCCCCGGCCAGCAGCGCGATGGGATCCAGGTTGCCCTGCAGCACCATCTTGGGGAAGCGGCGGCGGGCCTCGGAGATGGGCACCTGCCAGGGCACGGCCAGGCCCTTGCAGGGCAGGTTGTTCAGGGCATCCGGCAGGTAGCCCGTGCGGGCGAAGAACAGGGTCGGCGCGGCGGTCACCTGGGCCAGCGTGCGCTCCACCGCCGGAAGGGCGAAGGTCGCATAGTCGTCGGCATCGAGCTCACCGGCCCAGGTATCGAAGAGCTGGACGCCCTGGGCGCCGGCCTCGATGTGCAGGTTCAGCAGCCGGGCCGCGGCGTCCGCCAGCTTGTCCATCCACTTCCGGGCCAGCACCGGCTCCTGGTGGATGAAGGCCTTGGCCTTCGACCAGCTCTTGCTGCCCTTCCCCTCGATGCCGTAGGCCAGCAGCGTCCAGGGGGCGCCCGCAAAGCCCAGCATGGTGACCTTGGGGGGGAGGTTCGCCCGCACCTTGCGGATGGCGGCGCAGACCGGGTCGAAGATCGCTTCGTCCAGGGGGCGGTTGATGTCGATCTGGTCCAGGGTCTTGCCGATGCGCGGCCCCCCCTCGGGAATGGTGACCTCACAGCCCAGGGCATCCAGGATCACCAGGATGTCGCTGAAGATGATGGCCCCATCGATCTGGGGGAAGCGGCGGATGGGCTGCAGGGTCACTTCCGCCGCCAGGTCGGAATCGTTGAGCAGCTGTTCGAAGGTGGCCTTGGCCCGCACGGCCCGGTACTCGGGCAGGAAGCGCCCCGCCTGGCGCATGAACCAGACCGGGGGCTTGTCGAGGGTCTCGCCATTCAGGACACGAAGAAGAGGCTGCATCGGAACTCCAGATTTGAAAAGCGTGAGGTCCACATTTTCCACAGATTTCACAGATAAAAACTGAGAAAAGGCATGGAATTCAGATTTCCGGTTCACCGGTGACTCACTTGGGAAATCTGTGTGAATCTGTGAAATCTGTGGATGAAAGTCCCTGAAAAGATCAGGCGAAGTCCTTGGCCACGGCGGCCACGGCCTGCTTGAAGTGGGCCAGTTCGGGCTCGCCGTGGGCAGCGCCGAGGAAGGCCACCTCGTAGCCGCTGGGGGGCAGGTAGACGCCCTGACCCAGCAGGGCCTTGTGCAGGCGGTTGAAGCTGCTGATGGCCCCCCCCTTCACCGCGTCGCTGCGGCGGACGCCGTCCTGAAAGAGCGGCCAGAGCAGGCTGCCGTAGCGGGGGCAGTGGAGGCCTGGGATGGTCTCGAAGGCGGTGGCCCACTTGGCGGCCTGGGCCTCCAGGTCCGCATAGAAGGCGGGGGTCAGCTTCTCCATGGTGGCGAGTCCCGCGGCCATGGCCACGGGATTGCCCGAGAGCGTACCCGCCTGGTAGACGGGCCCGTCCGGGGCCACGACGCCCATGATGTCCTTGCGGCCGCCGTAGAGACCCACGGGCATGCCCCCGCCGATGATCTTGCCATAGGTGCCCAGGTCCGGGGTGATGCCCAGGCGCTCGGCCGCTCCGCCGGGGGCCACGCGGAAGCCGCTGATGACCTCGTCGAAGATGAGGACCACGCCATGCTTCGTGCAGAGCTCGCGCAGGCGCCTGAGGAATTCCGGACGCTGAAGCAGCAGGCCGTTGTTGGCGGGGATGGGCTCGATGATGGCCGCGGCCAGCTCATTGCCGACCTCCGCGAAGGTGCGCTCCAGCGTTTCCAGGTCATCCAGGGACACCACGGAGGTCAGCTCGGCGATGGCCCTGGGTACGCCGGCGCTGGTGGGGGCGCCGAAGGTGACGAGTCCCGATCCGGCCTTCACCAGCAGGCCGTCGCTGTGGCCGTGGTAGCAACCGTCGAATTTCAGGATGCGATCCCGGCCGGTGAAGCCGCGCGCGGCGCGCAGGGCGGACATGACGGCCTCGGTGCCCGAGGAGACGAAGCGCATCTTCTCGATGAAGGGCACCATCTCCTTGATGCGCCGGGCCAGGGCCAGCTCCCGGCGGCTGGGGGCGCCGAAGGTGAGCCCCTCGTGCATGGCCTCGTTCACGGCGGCCAGGATGTCGGGATGGGCATGGCCCAGGATCAGCGGACCCCAGGACATGCAGAGGTCCAGGAAGCGCTGGCCGTCCTCGTCCTCGAACCAGGCACCCGAGGCCTTCTTGAAGAATTTGGGTGTGCCGCCCACGGCCCGGAAGGCCCGCACGGGGCTGGAGACGCCGCCCGGGAAATGAGTCAGCGCTTCAGCGAAAAGGGTTTCGTTGCTCATGAGAACCTCAATAGATTTTTGTCCACAGATTCCACAGATTTCACAGATTAGAAAGACGAGAAGGAGGAAGTGTCATCGTAGATTTCAGCAGCATGAATCTGTGTGAACCTGTGAAATCTGTGGATGGATCTTGTCTAGGAAATCCAACCCTTCTCGACCGCCTCTCGCCCGGCGTAGGTGACGATCATGTCCGCCCCGGCGCGCCGGATGGCGATGAGGTGCTCATACATCAGCTGGTCCCCGTTCACCCAGCCCAGGCGGTCGGCGGCCTTCACGCTGCTGAACTCGCTGGAGACGTGGTAGGCGCAGATCGGTGCCAGCTGGGCCTCGCGAAGGCGCCAGATGAGGTCGAGGTTGGGCAGGGCAGGCTTGATCATGAGCATGTCCGCCCCCTCCTCCACATCCAGCAGGGCGTCCCTCAGGCCCTCGCGGGCATTCCTGGGGTCCATCTGGTAGCTCTTGCGGTCGCCGAACTTGGGGCTGCTGTGGGCCGCCTCGCGGAAGGGGCCGTAGTAGGCGCCGGCGTGCTTGATGGCGTAGCTGAGGATGCTGGTCTGGGTGAAGCCATTCTCGTCCAGCAAGGTTCGGATGGCGGCCACCCGGCCGTCCATCATGTCGCTGGGGGCGGCCACATCGGCCCCCGCCTCCGCATGGC
>Ga0214225_1000448_pt1 | contig 9487 bp, 19 predicted proteins | sample TroBogypolimnion_31_FD_153063 | JGI IMG/M metagenome (GOLD analysis project Ga0214225, IMG submission 153063) | Freshwater microbial communities from Trout Bog Lake, WI - 17SEP2007 hypolimnion | ecosystem: Environmental > Aquatic > Freshwater > Lake > Hypolimnion/Profundal zone | place: Trout... | reverse complement strand
CGGCCTTCTTGCCATCGAGCGGAAGTCTTAACGGACAGTTCAATGGTTCAGCCACAGGATTTGCCCGACTTAATGGACAGGGATCCGTTGTTGGAACTTACTCTGCCTCGGCTAGTGGTACTTCGTATGAGCCAGCGTTCGGAAGCGCCAGCGTTACATTTACGGCCTCTGCTACCGGCGCAGTTATCAAAGTTGGAACAGGTAGCCTATCTGCCACCTTTAACGCCAGCGCCGTCGGAACGGCCTTTGAGCCTGCTTACGGAGCAATCTACGCCACCTTCTCAGCCAACGGTATTGGTCAAGTATTTCCATTTACAGAACCAGGTTCGGTCGCAGGTGACTTTAAGACCGCCGGACTTCGCGGATCATACAAGGTTGGTAAAGTTGAGGGAGACTTTAAGACCGCACAGCTTCAAGGCAGAGTTAAACCTTTAGCAGAAAGTAATACATAATGTCATACAACGTAATTGCTGGTAGCACCATACAGTTCTACACCAGCGTTCCATTTACAGCATTGAACGGAACGGTTGTAAACCCAGACAAAGTTAATTTTAGCTACTCCATTCAAGGTCAAACCGAGCAAACATTTACTTGGGTCAACCCAACAGGCGACCCTACCGGAACGATTAAGCAGGGTTCACAGGGTACTGGTTATTTCTACGCCAACATCTCAACTGTTGGACAGCCTGGCACTTGGTCGTGGCAATGGTATGGCTACCCATCTTCGGGCGTTGACACCACCGCGACACAAGTTGCAGCTCAGGGAACAGTCATTGTATCTGCGAGCGACTTGTAGTAAAGTTCCTGATAGGTTGAGGAACCTATCGAGGAGGCTTTATGGATTTATCAGAGTTTTATCAGCCAAAGAATAAGTCATGTTTGTTTGCAAAGGTAGCAACAAAACTAAAACAAGATGACTTAGAAAAAGTTGAAGCAGCATTACTTGAAAAAGACATAACGATTGCATCTATTGAGAAGTTTATGCAGAGTCGTGGTGTCAGTATTTCTTGGCCGTCAATAAGGCGACACCGAGTAGGGGAGTGTAATTGTGGCAAAGATGCTTGACGAGTTTGAGCGCCGTCACAAGAAAGAACACCCGACTGGTTGGGAACCGTCTCTGCAATGGGATGGATCTAAGGGAACGATTACCGCACAGCTTGACAACGAGCCTGATGACGCGGTATGGGCGACACTTATTGAAGACTGGGGATTAGACCCACGTCGAACAATGGTTGTGGATGGCTCACTACAAATCCGCGCATGGGATGTCGGCGACGGTGAAGGTGGAACTCGTAGGCATAAGTACTACCGAGCCACAATTAAGCCACGCGAACTAACTGTGGATAGAGCAGACATTAACGCTCTGTGCAAGTTAGTCGAGAAGCGCAAGCCAGTTAAGCCAGTCAAGAATGAAGCCAAGCGAGCCTTTCTCGTATTGCTTTCAGACTGGCAGCTCGGTAAAGGTGAAAACGGTGGAACCGAAGCGACAACGCAACGGATTATTAACGCCTGTGACAAAGCTGTGCAAAGGTTCAAAGACCTGAGCAAACTTGGTCAAGCACCTAGCGTTGTTTATCTAATCGGACTAGGCGACCTGTCAGAAGGTTGCTCTGAGTTCTACGCTATGCAGGAATGGCAGACCGACCTCAACCGTCGAGAGCAAGAGCGCCTAGCAAGACGACTCATTCTGTGTTTCATTGACGCTTTTGTTGACCTCGGCGTACCTGTCGTGGCTACTGGGGTTCCCGGTAATCATGGAGAGAACCGCAAAAACGGCAAGGCTTACACCGACTTCACAGACAACTCAGACGTATCAGTGTTTGAGACTGTTGCAGAGATTATGGCTGCAAACCCTGAGCGTTATGGAAACGTATCCGTACCGCTTACGCTTTGCGCCGACGATTTAACAATGACCCTTGACCTTATGGGAGTGCCAGTTGCCTTTGCGCATGGACACCAGTTCAGGTCAGGCACTAACTCACAGGCTAAGGCCGAGGGATGGTGGAAAGGTCAGGCTCTAGGGCGAACAGGTGTTAGTGATGCAGAGATGCTTTGCTTCGGACACTTTCATCACTTTGTTATGAGTGAAGCCACAGGGCGCACAGTCATCCAGGCTCCGGCTATGGATGGTGGTAGCAAATGGTTTACAGGATCATCGGGTCAGTCATCACAAGCTGGAATGGTGACTGTCTGTGTAGGTTCGCAAGTAGGGGTTCGTGGTTGGAGTGACCTGCTGATACTATAAGTGTCGCAAACATTCTTACTCGAAACTTGCATTGTAAGCCCTCGAACTGTCGTGAGATAGGTCGGGGGTTTTCTTTATGGTAGACTAAAAACGTACTTCGGTACTTCTTTACAATGAGGGCATAACGCTACGTGAACTTCCCGAAAGGGTTGAGTGGTTATGCAGAGCGGTTCTAGTTCCCCCTGACGAAAGTTAGGGGGTTCGCTCTTTATGGTAAACTTTATTCCCCTATGGAACTACATTATGTCTGCTCAAATTGCCAAACAATTACCGTTCTCCACAAGGGAGACCTCAGCAGAATTGTATTTGGTAAACTTCCAAACAAGCTCTTAGAAGCCGAAACAAAACACCATTGCATTACCAAACGAAAGGCAGTTGCATGAACAACATGGACAGAAACATTTGCCGTACCGCAGTACCAGCAATTATTGGAGCAGTAGTTGCTTACGTTGTAAAACTGTGGGCAAAAATGCCAGCAGCAGACTTGGCGTACCTAACACCAATCGCAACAACGGTTTACTACACAGCAGTACGTTTTGCTGAAGAGAAGTTTCCTAAAGCCTCATGGCTACTTGGATGCTTGCCAGTCAAGGCTGCACCTGCACCAGAAGTAACAGTACAGGCAACGGGAACAGTCACACCTCCAAAGGCGTAATGTCTGCGTTCGTTAAATCGGACACTAGGACACCTGTACCTGGAGACATAGTATTTGCTCACAGCAACGGCCTTATGGGTCGCGCTATTCGCTTCGGCGAAATGCTTAGGTGGCGCAAGGGTAGTCATTGGAACCACGCTTGCGTCGTCTCTAGGGTGGAACAAGACGGAACGGCCTACGTTATACAAGCCGACATTCGTGGAGTAAACGAAGCTCGACTGGACTCGGTTGGTCAGTACGTCATCATTGAACTACCAGCAAGGGTCAACCGCAACAAGGTTCTTGCCTTTACCAAAGCGCAAGTCGGATCTAAATACGGCATCTTGTCAATCTTGAGCATTGTCTTTGACATCATTTCACCGGACTGGTTCCCCTCTGTTCGTATGCCTAGAACTTGGATTTGCTCAGCCGTAACTGGCGAGGCACTTCGCTACGGTGGCTGGTTGCAAAATTGGGATGACCTTTACTGTGTCACTCCGGCGCAGCTGTTCGATGCATTGGAAAAAACGCTTTAACTATTGTACAATTACAGGACATCTGAAAAGGTGACTTGAGCCTCCTCGCTCTTCTAAATCCCCCCACTGGCCTCGACTCCGGTGGGGGGATTTCTCTTTATCGTTGCAATTAGTGTCCACATGGTGTACGCTTACTAAGTCCACCAAAAGGACAAGCCGAGGAGGGCTTATGTTGCAAACAGTAAATCAGTGCTTTGCTTGCGAACTAATAAGCGTAGGCAAGTGGCAGAACTCGCATGAGTTTATGTGCTTTAAGTGCATGGATCAGTACGAGCTGACGATAGTAAAGAATGTTTATCCACAACCGGAGGAAATGTGCAGATCACAGTTACAGAATGGAATGGCTTTGCGCCAGGCGACGACCTTAAAGTTAAGGGAGAGCGCGGTTACTACAAGTTCCGCTCAGCTGCACTTGATGAAAACGGAGAAGCAAAATGGATAACCGTAATCGGTGGACCATTGCACCATTCGTCATTTCGTCACTTCGAAGCAAGCCGCGTAACAGCCAAGAAAACAGGAAGGAGGAAGAAAAGTGAAACTAATTGACACACTCACCGAACTGGATTTCGTACGCGAATCCGAGGGCGACTTTAGTAATACTTACCGAGCCAGTGGCTTTGACTTACGCAGCAATGTGTTCGTCAACGAGTCTCTTAACGAGAGCCAAGTGCAGGTATGCCTTATGCCTTATGATCCCGACGATGAACCGCAATGGGTTACGTTTAGCAAGTATTGTTCAGCCGTAGATAACCTACTTAGATTTTGGACAGGGAAACATGACTGACCTACAACAGCTACTTTCAGACAGGCTTGGGCAAGACTTAACTAAGTACCTTAAGAACTGTTTGAAACAAGGATTCTCCTGTCGCAAGATAGCGGAGGCATTAAAAGATGAGACTGGTGTTCATGTCTCAAAGTCGGCGGTCTTTAACTGGGTCGCTGATGTCACACCCCAGAAGTAACGTATTACCAACCTAGAAGCCAGAGGAGGCTCAAATGAATAGCAGTGAAATTAACGAACTAGCAGCGGCTCTCGTAGCAGCTCAAGGTGAGTTCAGCGCAGTACCAAAGGGTGCAGTCAATCCCTTCTTCAAGAGTAAGTATGCGGCTCTGCCCGATGTAGTGGCGAGTGCTAGTCCGGTGTTGTCAAAGCATGGGTTGGCAATTAGCCAGCACATTACTTACGACGAGAACGGCAACGATGCGCTTATGACCTACTTGATGCACAAGTCAGGGCAGTACATCGCTTACTCAATGAAGTTGCACCTAGTCAAAGATGATCCACAAGCACAAGGGTCGGCGGTTACTTACGCTCGACGTTACTCATACATGAGCGTTCTTGGACTTGTCGCTGACGAGGATGACGATGGCAACCGAGCAACACAGGCGCAAGCAAGGGTTATCAAGAAGCCAACCGAACTTACACCTGGACAAGAGAAGCTCAAGGTTGCACTTGGTAAGAAGTTCAAGGAAGCCAGCGAGCGTAAGACTTGGGTGGAGTCAGTAGTGTTCCACGACATTAAGGGCATTAACGAATTAACCGAAGAAGAAGTAGCACTTTGCAGTATCCAACTAGCCTTAGAGGAGGCCAAATCATGAGCATTAACAACACAATTACAATTATTGGAAACATTGGACAAGAGCCAGAACTTCGACACCTTAACTGGGGAGACGCAATCAGTTTCTCCGTAGGTGTCAACAAGAAGGGCTACATGGACAAGCCAGACACGGTGTCATGGTTCAACTGCACTGCGACCAATGACTTAGCGTTGAACATTGCCAACACTCTGCACCAGGGCAACCGAGTAATTGTTACCGGCGAACTGATCCAGCGAACTTGGGAAGGTGCTGACGGTCAAAAGAACAGCAAGCTGGAGATTGTTATTGAAGGCATTGGCCCAGACCTTCGCTTTAATACCGCAAGGGTGGAGTCACACATCTCAAAGCCGTCGAAGACACCACAGCCACACATTCCTACGCAAGAAGAGTACGCCTTCTAATGCAGGGGTTAGACGCATACGAAGCGGCTTACATTTCTACCACCGAAGGTATGGAGCGCATTATGGAGATGAACACCATCTACGTCAAGGCGGTCAATGACGCAGCTGAGATGTTGGGTGTTGCTCTAGGTATCAGTCAGGGAGCGGCAAAGGTAATGATTCTTGGTGACAGTTTTCAAAAACTAAAGGACATTGCTGATAGCCTTACTGCGGTAAGAGACGTTCTTAGTCAGTCCGTCAAGGAGATGAAATAATGCCACCAGTAAAGTTATCCGTAGCTTGTATGGCAATTACCGACTCGATTGTTGAGAACTACGGTGAAATCATTTTGTCAGACACCAATGCCGAGCAGATTTTTGGCGTAAAGAAGGAAATAGCGGTCAAGGATCTAACCACGACTCAGCTCCTTCAGTATGCCCTTATTCACGCTCATTTGACGATTAACGACCTAGCCTCTGCCCTTGAGCAGATAAAGGCGACAAAGCCCAACAGGGCCGAGCGTAGGGCAAACAAGAAGTTGATACTGCCCTCATAATCGCTTCAACCCCCCGAAGTGACTAGAACCCCTGCCGACCCGACACCGGCAGGGGTTCTTGACTTTAGACTTGATGTTCGTCTAGTCTCGTGGTAGGGAACAATCCCTAGCCAGAGGAGGCACAAATGTTCAAGTTAGATTACCGCACCGGAAGAAAGTTAGTTTGGGGAACGGCAGCCATTGTTTTTCTCTATGTTGATGTCACAGCAGAAGGCGGTATCAGCTTCTGGGCAGCCGTTTACGGACTTGGAACAGCAGTTGGCGTGGCAACCTTTCTAGCCTTTGTCACAAAGTAGTGGAGTGGCGTAAAGACGCTGCCTGTCTAGGCCACCCTGTTGAGCATTGGTTTCCTGAAAACAAGGAAATTGAAGAACAAGAACTTGCCATGCGTATCTGTAATGGTTGCCCTGTAAAGACCGAGTGTCTTGAGTATTCCCTGCTTCACGAGCAAGACGGTATCTGGGGTGGGGTCAACCAGACGGATCGCCAGAAATTACGAAAGCAACGCCGGATTCGTATTCGAGTACCCAACGGCGAGCCACGAGCCAATCACTCAAACTGCGGAACAAACGCTGGGTACGTGGTTCTTTATAGATACAACAAGGCCAACCCTGATAATCCAAAGGAAATGTGTCGTCACTGCCTCTTAGCTCACCAACTTTACAACGAGATAAAGTACCGAGTTCCGACAGAACGCCGAAAGAAAAGCAGCTCGAAGCGGATTTTTGTGGCTGATAAATCTGAATGGATTAACCAAAATAACTTCTAGTTTGCTTTGTTACAAGCTTCTGTGATAGAACCTAACACCAAAAGCGCGAACGGCAAAAGGTGTCAGGGCAACACAGTCATTACGCCCGACAAGAGACACGAAACCAGAGACACCAGAAGTCGTGCGTCTCGGCTTCGAAAGAGGACAAGCAGTAAGTTCCAGCATTAGTTAAGATAAAAACATGAAACTTCTCACAGAGGACAACGGCGACAGCACACCGACAGACGACTACCTCGCCTTGTTGGTTTTTCTTTGGAGAACAGGAACTTCGGTAAATCTAAATGTTGGTACTCAAGAGCTAAGGGTGTATCCGGTTCCTGATGAACCTTTAGCTCAGTGGATTCAGAAGTGGTTTAACAAACTGATCCATTGGTTGCCTGGAGAATGTGACAGCTGCAAGCATTGGGTCTTAGAACGAACAGAGTGTTTCTGGGGCGCTCATCCTCATTTGTGTCCTAACTGCTCTATTTGGGCGGTAAGCACTTTTGAGGCAAAGGGTAAGTGGCCTGAGCCTATTTGGTACGAAAAGGAGTTTGGTGTAGATGACGAGGATTAACCCAGTATCTAAGAAGCGAGCATCTCTAAACATCCTTCGACGTTCTTTTGTTAAAAAGATTCTTAATGACCGAATGATGTGCGAGGCTCGTATTCAAGGATGTACCTATATGCCTACTGACGTGCATGAGATTAAGACACGCGCACGTGGTGGATCAATAACTGACCCAGATAATGTTTTAGCGCTGTGCAGGAATTGTCATTATTTCATAACTAAAGAGCCAGCGTGGTCACAAGAAAATGGGTTTACAGTCCACGCTTGGGCTGACGAAGCAGACATGGCAGCAGCTGAACGAGCAAGACACTCTTTTGTGTTTGGAATGGTAGGCGATACGTTTGAGGATGTTGAGTGGGATGACGACTGATCCGTTATTTGGCAAAGGCACTTGGCGCGACACTGAACTTGAGAAAGACTTTCAAGAGCGCGTTTGTCACATTGCTCGACTCTATGGTTGGCGTATCTATTCAATACCTGACTCAAGGCGCGTGAGTCTTGCTGGCTATCCTGACTTGACAATGTGGAACGTAGAACAGAAACGATTTATTTGGGCTGAACTCAAACGTGAGAAAGGCAGACTGTCGGAAAGTCAGAAAGTCGTACTTACGGAATTAGAAACGCTTGGAGTCGCAGAAGTGTATGTCTGGCGACCATCAGACTTTGACAGAATAATTGAACTATTGAAAGGCAAGCCATGAGCAAGAACGCTGAACGAATGATTCGAGACAAGAATCGAGCCATGAATACGCTAAACGCATTAAACGAAACGCTTATCAACGACCTAGTCCGTCGAGCTTCTACAAGGGCAACCGTTGACCAGTCACCTGACGAGGGCGCTAAGTCCAAAGGCGGAATCTCCAATCCAACGCTTAACGCCGTAGTTCGTACAATGTCCGGCAAGCGAGTGGCTGACCCAATCTATGACTCGGTCAAAGAACTGGCAGTCATGTTGTCAAACATTGCGGAACTTGCACAGCGCATTGACGAGCGCGTGGCGTTCATTACTGATACGAAATCTAGTATCAAAGAACTTGTGGTGGTGTACTGCGAAGCCTGTCAGAGGGAAGTAGCCGGAACGGTCAGCGACAGAATTAGATCCGGTTATTGTCAGGCTTGCTATCAGGCTTGGCGACGTGAGGGTATGCCTTCGAGATACCAATTTGAGCTGCAACGTCGTGAGGAACTAGCCGAAAGCCTTGAAAACTAAGGGTTTTAGCCTGTGGAAAAGTTTTTATAAATAATCCTCAAATTGGCTTGTGTCCACCAACTGGACACGCTAGTATTTAGTTATTGGGAATTACCCAATGTTCTGAGGAGGACAAAATGGCAACAAAGACACAAACAGTTGAGTTCCTAGAAGTATTCGGAGATGAGATTCTTGATGGTGGCCGTTGGTCATTAGTTTGCACAATTCATGGTGGCATACTTCAAGACACAAACAAGAAGCGTCTTCTTTCTTGGAAGAAAGAAAGCACAATGTGGTGCGCTGGTTGCCAGCACGTTGCAGCTGGTGGGGAGTGGATCTAATGCAGTCAACAACATTACAACGCGGTGCAGAAGAGCGTAAGGTAACTCTTTACGAGAACGGTAACTCATACTTAATTACCGTAACTGTTTTGCAATCGCTGTTTCACGAAGTCGGTCACACCGAAACGCTTTACGCACCGAACACAAAATCACAAGCTGAGTTCTTGTTTGGATCAGCAGTTCGATTCTTACAAGGATTTCAATACATAGTCACAGATGGGGTGCTCGCCTAATGCCAAGAATAATTACTGACCTCGGAACTATGTGCGCCAAGTGTGGTGAGCAGATGGCTGAAAACATTGACCGTTGCGGAGAGCCTAATTGTGAGTGCCATAAGTACCATTGGGTACATGAGCGCACCAATGAGGGCGAATGTGACTTGGACACCGAAACCCTGTAAACTGTATTAAGAGCAAATGAGGAGGCTCGAATGACAGAATTAACGCTTTGGGATGTACCGCCGTATCAAGCACACTCTGAGACCAGCCTTGACGCTGCAATTTCTATGAGTGGTAAAACTAAGAACCTGCGCGAACTTGTATTCGACGCACTAAGAAGCAAGCCAATGACCGACGAGGAATTGTCAGTCGCTTTGGATCTTGCACCCAACACCTGCCGACCACGACGAGTAGAACTTGTCAGAGCTGGTCGCATTGTAGAAGTTGGAAAACGACCAACCGCAAGCGGT
>Ga0214225_1000433_pt1 | contig 9667 bp, 8 predicted proteins | sample TroBogypolimnion_31_FD_153063 | JGI IMG/M metagenome (GOLD analysis project Ga0214225, IMG submission 153063) | Freshwater microbial communities from Trout Bog Lake, WI - 17SEP2007 hypolimnion | ecosystem: Environmental > Aquatic > Freshwater > Lake > Hypolimnion/Profundal zone | place: Trout Bog... | reverse complement strand
CATTGCCCTGGTGGATCATATCAGCTGGGATGCCTTCAATGAGAACCAGGATCTGACGACACAGATTGAAATGTATAAACGCCGTTCCGGCGCGTATCCTGAGAGCGTGCTGGCCGACGGGATCTACGGTACTCGAGAGAACAGAAAGTACATGAAGGAACACGGCATTCGATTTGGCGGCAGACCACTTGGCCGTCCGCCGAAAGAGACATCGGGAAATGCGGAAAAATTGAAACAAGAAAAAAAGCAGCGCCGTCGGGATGCTCTGGACCGGATTCCCATTGAAGGAAAATTCGGTCAGGGGAAAAACGGCTACCGGCTCAACTACATCCGGGCAAGACTTCTGAAGACATCGGAGGCATGGATCAACAGTATCTTCCTGGTGATGAACCTGATGGTTCTGCTAAGGGAGTTGTATGACGAACTCCTTTCACTGGGAAGAAACGTGTGTCTCTTCTTGTTTCATATCTGCTTTACTCGAATTGCCGCTATTCTTCATGGTATGCTCAGATTTCCAGCAATGAGCATGCTTTGGGAATAGTCGTTTTTTGAGGAGACTCTACATAACTCCTTGTATGCGATAATTAAAAAATTACCGGAGCCACAAGCAGGATCAAAGATCTTCAGATTGTAAAGGCGATTGAGCAGAATGTTCAATTTCACCTTACTCTTATAGTGGACCCCAGTTTTAAGACAGCAGTTTGATATGGCTGTCAGAGTCAATTAGAAAATAGGAACCCCTTCCCCTTTTTTTAGGGTTTTGTTGCAGAGTAATATCTCAGGTCAAAAACAGAGACGGGATCCAGTGGCGACGTTTGATCATTCTGATATACGGGGGTTGGTTACCGCATGACTTGGCTTCGTCGTGGAGCTGCCTCGCTCTAAGGACTGAAGTTCGGCGTAAACCTTATTCAAATAAGCTGCTCGAGGGTTCTCCTGAACGTGATCGCGTCTCTGTCTCTGAACTGAGAAGATTGTGTTTTTTGTTTGGAGTCTCCTTTTACTAATAAAAGCTTAGTCTTCTTTATAAAAGTTAAAGCGTCTGTTCAACAAACCGGCCGACAATCAACCACTGCGGGAGCTGTCGGGCTTGCTGCTGTGAGAATGGGCCTCTCAAAAATGCTCGTCGGAACAGCAGCAAGCCCGACAGCGGGTTTCAACCCTGGGCTGAAGCTGCCTTTTTGATGTATTTTTGCATGATCTATACCTCCTGCGCCGGAAGGAATGTACGGGCGATGGCCCACATGAACGCAGCAAGTTCACGAGCAATTGCCGTGATAACCGTATTTCTGTTCTTGCCCCTGGCCATAAGCTTTTTAAAACGACCGCAGAGCCGAAGCTGCGCTTTCCAGGCAATACTCCGGATCTCTGGCGGCAAACCATCCAAACGGGCAAGAAGAGCTCTGCTCTCCCGTGCAGGATGGCAATATGTATGAGCCGCTTCGACGAGCACCCGTCGGACATGACCATTGCCGGTCTTGGTGATACTTCCCCGTTTGGTCGTGTCACCGCTGGAATGCTCGCTGGGAACAAGGCCCAGATAGGGGTAACCCCAACATTCGTACCAAAAGTACAAAGTTGGGGTTAATAAATCCTTCCCACTGCTTTTAATCCCTTGGAATCAGGCGGCAAGTGGCAGACGGGCCTCCATATCTAACTCAAAATGTCCGTAAGGGTTTATATGTTGGGTGATGAGCGGGCTCAGTGCCGACAGATCTCGCCGGGTCATCCTGTCAGCCCATTCAGGCTCCTTGAGTACATGCTGGATCATCAGGGTATTGATGTAGACCATACTCGCCTGTAGGGATTACCCGAAAATGGGAGGTCTAAAATTGACTGGAAACCTTTTCGGCGGCGGATTTACGCAAAATCCTGTGGGACTTTTGTGTCGTTTGTTTAAACATACCCATCTGTAACAGACTGAAAGATATGCACTTGTTCAAAGCGGCCGTAGAAGGCAGATACAGCAGTTGGATCTAATATAATCCAAGATGTGATAGGTTTGTATGCTTTTCCGTCGTAGAAACAGGTTTAGACTAAGCACCGATACTGCAACGGAAATTCCGGCTGTTAGGGCTTAGAACCCTATACGGTGATTTTAATAACCGGAAGCATGTGAGGCGTGTGAAACATGCGAGGAGTGTGAGTAATGGCTCTCGTGATCAGCTAAAATAGTTCCGCTGGTAGAATTGCCATGTTCCAGGAAAAGAGGTGCTTTGTCAATATTGTCAAAAGCCACAACGTTTTTGTTTGCAATTCCTAATAGTGCAATAACACCTACGATAGCCAGACCAATTTTTTTTCGAAGATTGCTCATATTAACCTCCTTAGATTTTATGACATTTCGATATTATACCTTTCAGGAAGGAAAATCAATCAATTCATTAACTATTAATTAGTGTCAAGGTTTGTTGATGGTCCTAAGGGTTTGATATGGACACTCTGGTATGGCCCAGAAGTAGTAAAAATACCGCAGCATTCTGTTTTAACTGAACAAGTGTTACAAACAGGGAGATAATCATTTTTCCACCCTGAAATTGATTTCCGAGTAAAACACCGTGAAGAAGGTTTAGTTAAACACAACGGAATATTGTAGATAGACACATTAAGGTTGGCGCGGCTGATGGTTTTTACTGCTTTAAATAGCTGTTCCTGATATTGATAAGGATCAATCCAAATATCATTATAGTTTTCTTTGGCGTGGCCCGTTATTTCCATTCCCATAAAAGCACAATGTTTGATGAAAGGAAAATTTCGAATAATAAAATTTGCAATCGATTCTAGCCTATCTGCGTTCAACTTGCTTATGACAACCCGAATTTCAACTGGCTGGCGGAAACGAGCGAGATTTTGCAGACCCATTGCAGTCTTGTAGAAACTATCCTTGGCTCCAACAATCCGGTCGTGTACTTCATCAACATCAGAATGCAGCGATACACAAACAAGAAGGTTCTTCGGCTTTACGGCAACAAATTTCTGTGTGAAAGAAAAATCGGAAAAAGACTTCCCGTTGGTTAGGAGCATTGATGGAGACTTCGGACATCTTTTGTCGATCAACCTTAATACATCAAAAAATTCTTCTCTTAGTAATGTTGACTCACCTCCAGTTATACAGATTGTCTGGGTGGTGGCAGGCTTGACGAGATTCAAGATTTCTCGAACGGTTTCTACGAGTGATTTATTATGAGCCTTTGGCGGTTGTGGGCACATCAAACAACGACAGTCACAAGCCTCTGTTAAAAGGAGTGCGTTCATCGGGGACCGATTTTCCCATACAACTGCTACTGTGCCATCTCGATTTAAGCTAACACAATCACCTTCAGAGAGCATTCTGAGTTCATCTGCTTGTATTTTTATGGAAGGAAACGACTCGTTATTGCTAACATTAGAGTGGATTATACCGCGAAAGCCTGTTGTCAGAATGGGAACATCTTCGGATACCAAAATACGCCCCTTCCGCTTTAACGTCCAGGGGTTTCGCGTTACAACACCCAGCACTGTATCCCCGAAATTATTAGATATGCCTTTAATTTTTTTCACGGCGAATCTCCTCTAAACTACAGGATGATACCCATGACCAGAAAACGTCAATTTCATCTGGATCGTTACGTTTGAGTTTTTTGAACAGCAACTCGAAGATCAGCTTATGTTTGCGACAAAATTCGTTTGGCCGTTTACCTGTAATATCTCCAGTTTCCAGGTAATTCCTGACTGGATCTGCTCCGCAATAAGAGCGATAAACACAGGCACTACAATATGGCATGATTTCAACGCACGATTTACCGACTATCTCTCGCAGTAAAGCTCCACCGAAGATGGATTCATAGGAATCTTTGAAGACATTGCCCATAAGGAAATGCCGATCTCCCATCCTGGCTAGCATGCGAGCTTCGTCTGTTGGAAAGACGTCTCCGTTATGGTCGTAAATCACGCCAGAGATGCCTGCTCCAGAAGGTGATTGAAGATCCACGAACCCTGTAGAAAATGGCATTAAGACCCTAGAAAGCAAGAGATTTGTGAAAAACTCAACAAAACGGGTACCGTTTAAATTGATTTGGATAATCCTATCAAGGACTTTCTCATAGTTTTCCACAAAACGCTCTGCTGAATATCCGAGTTCCATCTCACGGTCCGAGGCGAGACCATATGGGTTCAGCGATCTAAAAAACACTCCACCAAAACCACGTTTAATATATTCATCAACCACTTCATCAAGATGCTCTACACTATGAACAGTGGTCGTCATAAGAGCGTTCACCTGGTCATGACCGAGTATGTTTCTCGCCTTAGCAAGGTTTTCAACAAACAGATCATACGTACCGCTACCATTACGAAGAAGGCGGTTCTTGTCATGGAGGTCTTTCGGGCCGTCGAGAGACGTTGATATATGAATCTTATGCTCTTTAAAGAATAGGAGGTGCTCGGTTGTGACTTTAACAAGATTAGTGCATACAACAAACTCAAGGTTCTTCCTGTGTCTCCCGTTTAATTTCTCGGCATAGAACACGGTCTCTCTAATCGTCTCCCAATTCAAGGTGGGTTCTCCACCTTGAAACTCGATCTTGATATTTGGCGAAGGTGTTTTGAAAATATAATCAACAATTTTTCGAGCGGTTTCAGGAGTCATATCAAAACCATGCGTATCGTCTCCTTCGGCACTCACTTGGCAGTATGAGCAACTGTTACAGCACCTTAAAGTAATGACCATCATGTGCAAGACGGTAAAATTGGTTATGAATCTTTTCCTGCTTCTGTATTTCGCGGATATCAGCTCGATTGTCTCGGGTAAATGCTCAGTAGTCAGGAAATGTTTGCTTTTCAGGTCAAAGTAAGATGCATTGTCTGGGGTTAAGTCACCCAGGGTGAACTTCTTGAAATTCTCTGCATCGATAAACAGATATTCTCCGCTTTCATTCACCAGAAGGTATTCATTATCGTTAAAGTGAGTAAACTGAAAGGGCATTATATGCTTTTGATTTATGCTCACAATAGCTTAACTTCCTTTTCTAGGTCTAAAGGCGAAAATGCATGGGCGACAATAAGGTCCCGTATTTTTCCATTGGATCGATCGAGCTGGAATCTGACTTGATAGTCTATTAGTGAATTTGCGAACTCTTTGAGATCTTCCACGACGTCTGTCCTGTTATCCTTTGCTTGAAATATAACGATAACCGAGTCATCAGTGGTAGGTGTTATAAGGATATGATATCGTAGTGTAAAATGATAAGTGGCGGAATGGATAACTTCTGGAGCATATATCGAGGTGTTGAGTGTAATGTTTGCACAACCGGAGTCAGACTCAAAGATGTAATCGGAAATGGCTTTCATAGAAGTCTCTTATGGGGGTTGTACGCCCAAACCCCAGAAATTTCTGAGGTCTAATATAAACAGTGAGTTACATACACCTTGTAACAATGTACAAATCGTTACGTTGGTCCAACGTGGAACAGGCTAAAGAGTTGCTTGGGCATGGTTGTTATGTGCTCAACATCCCTAAAATACAATCTATTTTAAATATTATGCATCAGACAAGTGTGGCCTGAGAAAATCGCTGACGGAATTTTCGGCGTTTGGGCACACCCCATGTAATTATTTTTCAATCGTATTCTCTTGCGAGGGTAAGTTAATAACACACATTGGCAATGGCTTACCTTTATTTACGATTTCATCTAAGCCAGAGAGAATTGCCAACTGAGTGTTTTCAATATTTCCATGAGCTATTGGCCTATAGCAATCTCTTTGGAGCTGAACCTTATCATAATCGTAGTTTAATGCTTGGGTAATAGCATAAAGCATTGACGTGAAAAGCTCGTCGCCTTTTTTACCCCATTGATCCAGCGAGTCGTATTCGTCTTTTTGGTTAAGATGACTGTTGTAACTTTTCCAAGCATGAGTAACGGCCTGTTCTTTTTTTGTTTGGTATCGTGTCCTTATGAATGGCAATAATCGACCATAGAATTCAATATCAATCATATTTAGAGCTTGAACATGATTACGATTTAAACGTTCAGCTCTAGTCGACATAAGTGTTCTGAATAACTCCATTCTGCGTTTTCTAGTCTCCTGGAAAACTTCGATAGTTTTTTGTGCCTGTATAGCCAAGATAGGCCCAAGGATTATTGCCATGGTCATAATTATATCTTTTGATTCCATGTTTATCTTTTCAAACAATGGCGATCTCCTTGTAAGGGCAATGAAAACGCAACTAAATTTTCATTGCCCTTTTATCGAAGTTATCAAAATATTATATCCTGCCAAAATTCCGTGGTAATCCTTCTTGAAGGAGCGGTGATCCGTTAATCATTCATGCAGAGGCTGACATTTTGATCCTGGGAGACAAACTCCATTGAGCACAATAACCCTTCCGTAAATGCCAGGAATTCATATTCACAAAAATTGTCGGCAGCATCTACATTGCCTGTCAGATAAAATGCTCTTGCCCTGCAACTTCCACAACATAAGAGACGCACCGGACACTCTCTGCAGTCTTCTCTTGTGTGAACACTTAATTCTCGTATCTTGTTTAAAATTGGCGAGTTCTTGTAAATGTCAGTAATCGGTTGATCTCTAATATTTCCCACATAAAATTCGGGAAGATGTAACATATGGCAAGGATAGACGTCGCCATTGTGTGAGATGCTGATTTCCGCATCGCCGATAGCACATTTGGTTACGCCCTTGTTTTTAAGATTGGTAATCGTTTTACCGAGTTGAGCATATAGTTCTACCCCTTTTGCTTTTTTCAATGCGTTAAAATACTCTTCTCCTGTGATGGCTAAATTGCTGCCCTTCGCACTTCCAGCGTTAAAAAGTGGTTGGAATATTAGCCTGCCACCATAATGCTGTGCCATTAACTCGATCTCGCTAATATTGTGCTTCGTAACAGTCATAGCAAGCCGAATTTGAGAACCAGCCGCATCAAGTAAACGGATAGCTTTTGTAGTTTTTTTAAAGGAACCTGCGCCACGATGATAATCGTGCGTTGCTTCTGAGTATCCGTCAATAGATACCCGTATCTCATCAAATGATGATGCAATCATGTCTACATTGCTATCATCAACCAGAGTCGCATTTGTAAGCAGGTGGGTATAGAACCCTTTAGAGCGGGAATACATCGATATTTCGCATGAACTCTTATTAAGTAGTGGCTCCCCACCAGTAACAGCCACCTCAATTCTACTATTAATACCAGTAATCTCATCTATCAGTTTCTTATATTCATCCAAAGATAAAGATTGGCCCGTGTGGTTAGGTCGTTCTTCAGCATAACAATAATTACAATGGAGATTGCAAAGTCCGGAGACATTGAGATGCACAGAGCGTAACGATGTTGAAGGGCGGGCTGGAATATTTTTCAGAGGTTTAAAGAAACCTTGATCTTGGAGGGTCTCAATAAGTTGCACAGCCTCGTTAGGATAGGGGTGACCAACGAGAAGCGACTGGATATCATTTAGTGTGTTTAGACCATTACATAATGATAGGGCTACCGCTCCGTTTTTATTGGTTACAACCCAATCTGGCTTTGACGGTACTAAAAAAAGAAATTTATCATTCTCTTCTTTTATTATCGTCTCGTCGAGTAACTTCGGACGGAAATCATTATTCACACGGCTAACTCCGGATAAACGATATCTCTTCTGATAATCTTTAAGCATACATTAAAGAGAACACTGCTGTTACCTATTGTCCTGCACAGTCATATGATGCGCCGCATTTACCGCCACCCCCTGCACAGTCATATGATGCGCCGCATTGGCCATTAGCTTCAGACAAACCAACATTGAATTTACTCCTGCCAAGGACAAAACCTTTTTTCTTGTCGATAGTTATAACTACAGAAGTTGCGATGAATGCACTTGCAGTAACTAAGCTGTACTTTAAAAAACGCCGTCTTGATAGGTTGTCATTCATTGGTTTTATCATCCTCTGATGGTTTGAAAGCACGATATTAACTATCTGTTCACGCCTAGAGCCTGGACCTTAATTCTCGCGAGGAAAATTTTACCCTATCGATAACAGAGAGATGGCGTAAAGTCAAGAAAGGTAGTCAGATTAAGCCTGTTACCGGTGTCCGCTCCGGCATGATAAAGTCCGTCTTTTAAACCTAGTTACTGACTGAAAGGGCTTTTGTCTTGCTTGACGTAATGGGTGTTGTAAGCCCTAAACCGGCAAAATTTTTCGATCCCTTAAAAACAGATACTTACACACACCGTGTTAAAACGAATAAATCGTTGCCGTAGTGTCGGAGAGTAATAAAGTATCATACTGAACGTACGTTCGGATTCTGTCCAGGTCAAGACTTTAGATCCATCAGAGAGGGGTAATCGCGAGATTGCCTCTTTTCCTATTTCCTCCTCTGAAAATACCCCTATTAGGGCTTACAACCCCAATCAGAAACACGATTGCCGGCAGCTCCAGATCTCGAATTTTGCAATCATTTGTTCGCCCTGGTTGCGTCCTGCAGAAATCTTTCTGCAATCAAATATCTTACCCGGGCCAGGTCCCGAGGAAGCATTTTGCAATCAGAATTATTCTCGATACGGTCAGCGCCGTTCAGATCCGGGCCGGGAAGCACAACCGAATGATTGCAAATTGAACTTCCTATTTTGATTCACGTTTGAGTGCAGGCCAAATTGGTCAAAAGGAATATTTGTCGGAATGTTTTATGTACGCTTTTTTTTCTTGAATGGCCTCGGAAAACTTCATGGATAACATCATCGCCCAAAGAGCGGGCCTGAAATTTCCATCCTTGTTAATCATCCGCTGTTCATACTTATTGAAAATACCGACCGGAGCGTTTTCTTTTATGTTGCCTTCGTTCTGATTGTAATAATTTACAGCTTCCACAAGTCTTCCGTCTGAGTGTTCCTCATCCAGTTCAAGAACCCTTAATATCTCAAACAATCCGTTTTCTTTGGATTGGTCATACTGTGTTTCAAGGTGATCGTAAAATAGTTCTGGTTCAAAACCATCGTAGCGGTCCTCTTCTTCATCCTCGGGTTCCACGAGTTCCGGCAGGCCGTATTCATCGTTATACAATGCCAATGTTTTATCTAACTTATTTGAACTTCTATCCAGTTCTTCTAAAAGCGTATGGGCTTCAGCCGTGTCGAGTTCATCGTCACGAGCTATATTTAAAAGGTCCATTTTTGTCAATTCATGATCTACAAAACCTCCAAGAAGCTCAGCTAATATCTCCTCTTGCAGACCGATGTTTTTATTGTGAGGCTTAGAATCATCTACACCAAGCAATGTCTTAAGGCTTTTGCAGCATTTCTTATATTTTTTCCCGCTGCCACACGGACACGGTTCGTTTCGATTAATTTTCATTTATTCTCTTTATCCAAAACCGCAGTATTCTTTCCATTGCAATAAATACAACCGTCTTTCATAACAAACCACCAACCTTTCTTTTCACAGTCTCGACATATTCCGACAGCTAAAAATCCGGTGCCAGCACAATGCCTACAAGGCACGTTTTTTACAATTGACAAATATTCTATTTTACTTGGAACAAGGGCATAGCACTTGCCTTTTCCTGAACATATGAAACAGCGCTGTTTTGAGTCGCTTGAGTTTTCCATTATCCTTTCAAAGGCCAACCACCTCTCAATTTTTATTCAGGCTTAATCCCCAAAATTTTATCAGTGATTGTGTTGATCTCGGA
>Ga0214225_1000392_pt1 | contig 10373 bp, 19 predicted proteins | sample TroBogypolimnion_31_FD_153063 | JGI IMG/M metagenome (GOLD analysis project Ga0214225, IMG submission 153063) | Freshwater microbial communities from Trout Bog Lake, WI - 17SEP2007 hypolimnion | ecosystem: Environmental > Aquatic > Freshwater > Lake > Hypolimnion/Profundal zone | place: Trout... | reverse complement strand
CCCGGCGCCGCACCGACGCAGGACTCAGGGTGCTCGTTTGAGGCGCCCCGGGACTACCTCATGGGCTCAGATGCCACTGTCGCCGGTACGCATTTGTAATTGACGTCGGGCAGGATGAAACTTCGGATCCACTTGGTGTAGACCGCATCCGTGGCAGGGCTCAAGTGGCGCACACGGATGGCTGCGTGGACCTGGTCCAGAAGTCGGGGGGAAGTGGTTGGACCGGGTTCCATGTCGCTCCTGGCACGATCCGGCCTGGCCAAGCTGCCCATGGGCATCGGAGCCGGTCGGGGTGGCCCAAGGGTGGGGATCCAAATATGGCGAATTTTTGACGAACGTCAACAGATCTGCGAGGCTCTTGATTCATCCTTCACAGTCCAAACGGCCTGGCGAAACCTATGCGATATGATTCGCCCAGTAAATTCCACCGAATTACTTCTCATCCGCCAACCATTACGTTTGGAGAATGCGATCCTCCAAAAGCAAGTTGTTCTATGGCTGAAGATCGCGTGTCGTCATTACCTTATTCTACGGCAATTACACAAACCTCTTTGTCGTGGAATCCATAGTTAGGTGCCTACATGCGCCCCTTTCCAATTTGGTTAGCCCTCGTCATAGTGGTGGCTTGCAACAGGAATCGCGACAAGACCATCACTGCAGCACCAATTTCTCCCCAGCCCGAAGAACAGAGGGTTCCCAGTAACTTTTCTAACAAAGTATCGAAAGCCGCACACCTAGAGCAGAGCAACCAACCTGTACCAACTCCACCATCAAATTCCCTAATCCAGCCATGGCTTGATCTCAAAGAAGTGCCTACTGATCTAGCGATAGGAAAGATTAATATTTCTCTGGGGAGTCTCCCCAACGTTTGGCTTTGGGCTATCAATAGCGATAAGCCAGAAAGGTTCGGTGATCGGTTCCCGATGAGGGTGGGTAGTCACCGCTCTTTTGATCCTACAATTAAAATTCCATCAGGGTTCGATTGCCCTGGATGGATCACTGAGTGGGAAACCGAAGGCCTAGCGGTTTATGCTAAGTATGGTCCATGGCACCTCATACATAGTTACGATGAAGGCTGGTGCTGGCTCCTTCTACGAGATGAGGAATTATCAATAAATGAAGACTATCGATGGTCTGTCTACGAGGAACCATGGCGAAATGTTTTTAGCCGAATTCAGAATCCGCACCCAAAAGTAGATTCAGAAGGCTTCATTTCTTATTATTCCATCGACACGATTCAACCAATGCCATCAGAAATCCTGCGTGAACAACCAAACGACCAATCAAAATCACTTGGACCAGTCACTGGAAAATATTTCAAGATGATCTCCTTCAGAGAAAATTGGGTACAAATTCAAGAAACTGAAACCTCATGTCTTACGGAACCAAAAGATGCGAATGGGCCAGTTGTACTCAAGGTTCGTTGGAACCCGAACCGGATTGGGTGGATCCGTTGGCAAGTTCCTGGGCCTATACCTGGTACCTTCCAAATTCGACTTCGTGGCCTATTACATTGTGGTGGGTATCGTAAGTAACTCTGCACCTAACCCTCCGCTCAACTCGGACCCCGCCCGCACTGCCTTCCGTTCTTTCTCTTCGTCTCGCTTCCTCGGCTCCGCTCGTCGCCTCGGTGCAGGCGGGGCCGGTTAGCTTCATTCGTTAGGCCTCACGCCAATGGAAATGAATCTCCCACCATTTCTTTCGACGATCAACAAGGTCGAAGAATGCCAATATTTTCTTGTCATGATGCTTCAAAATTATCATTACCCAGATCGATTTCGATTTAATCTGAATGCATTCATTCAGGCCCTCAGAAATACCACTTTTATTCTTCAAAGCGAAGATAATAAGCCCGATGGATTTGAAGCATGGTACGCACAGAAGCAAGAAGAGATGCGTTCAAACACTCTTCTGAGGAATTTTGTTCAAGCCAGGAATGTGATAGTTAAACAGGCCGAATTAGAAGCCCAAAGCAAATGCGCTCTCGGGCTCTTCCGGTACAAAAAGCTCAAAATTGCCCTTTCACCGGACCTCCCACCATGCATCGATAGCTATGTTTTACTTGAGAAAGCCAAAAGCTTTGTCTACCCCCTCTTCCTCCCTCTTGACCATTCCGCGATTGGAGAGCAAGCAGGCATAGAGAGGACTTGGGTATTCCCAGAAATAGGCGAAACCGAAGTGGTTGGCCTATGTATTGAGGCCGCAACAGAAATCGCTAGTGTTGTGCGCTCGGCTATCCAACTCGCAGGCGGTGATCATATTTTTGATTTTGAGATTTCAGATTTATATGATTTCAGGGTACTGCTTGAAACTGATGCTGATCCAAACCTTCCAATCAAATGGGGCTGGTGCGAATAGAATAATACTGAAATATTCTCCCGCTCTCTTCGGCCTAACCCTCAGCTCAACTCGGACCCCGCCCGCACCGTCTTCCGCTCTTTCTCTTCGTCTCGCTTCCTCGGCTCCGCTCAGCGCCTCGGTGCAGGCGGGGCCGGTTAGCTTCATTCGTTAGGCGTTACGGTGATCCGCATGAATGACCTCCAAGAACGAATTTCTGCCAGCTTTCAGGCCCAAGGTCTCATGGCAACTTTGGGCGCAAGCTTGGTCCATGTCGAAGTAGGAGAAGTCCATATCTCGTTGCCTTTCTCAAAGCATCTTTCGCAGCAGCATGGTTACGTTCATGCCGGGGCAATCACAAGCATTGTCGACAGTGCCTGCGGCTACGCTGCTCTAACGAAAGCCCCTGAGGGACATGAGGTTGTAACCGCCGAATTCAAGATCAACCTACTCCGCCCAGCAGTTGGGGATCACTTCCTCGCAATCGGGAAGGTCGTTAATGCTGGGCGATTACTCACGGTATGCACTGGTGAAGTCCGCGCTTTCACTGGAACTGGTGCCTCATTTAAGGTCGTGGCTCTAATTCAGGCCACCATAGTCAACGCTGCAAAGTAACGCCTAACCCTCCGCTCAACTCGGACCCCGCCCGCACTGCCTTTCGTTCTCTCTCAGCTTCCCGCTTCCTCGACTCCGCTCAGCTCCTCGGTGCAGGCGGGGCCGGTTAGCTTCATTCGTTAGGGCTCCACAATGCCTCGAGCCATGAAGTCTTCTCTAATATGTATCACCGCGCTATTGCTTGTAATCGAGGCAACGCAATTGATCGCACAAACGGCGAAGAACAGCGAAAAGCCCCCAAAAGCAGAATTCGCGATTCCCTGGTCGAAACTCATTAAAGTCTCTCCTGACTGCTCAGTCAGGAGGATCGATACTTTATCTTTCCAAGTTGGCACACTCATCGCGGCCCCTGTCAGCGGTGGTCGGCAGGTTCATTTGGGCGAAATTCGGGATCTAGACTATGTGCCAAGTGCTTGGTGGGATAGCTCTGGGATAGCTGTATACAAAAAGCATGGGGATTGGGTTCTTGTGCACTCAAAGACCTCAGGTTGGTATTGGGCCTTCCTGGATCCAAAAGAATTGAAAAAAACAAATCAAGATCCTGAATTCTCGCCTTCTCAGGTGCTATCCGAAGGCTTGGATTCTCTCGATTACACACTAAAAGACAATGACCTTGATAAATTCTCAACAGATAAACAGGGTTACCGAATTTATTCCCAAATTCGGACAATTGAGATTCCGCTTAATGAACCCCTAAGGTCCAAGCCAAATACGCAGTCACAATCGCTTGGACACATAGAAGCTGAGTATTGCAATATCCTAGGTTTCGATGGTGATTGGGTCCAGATTCAAGAGCCACTTGAATTGGAGATGATTCCCGGTGGTGATGATCATAACGACCTGCTCAAAGTGAAATGGGACCCGGCTAGAACAGGTTGGGTGCGCTGGCGTATTAAAGGACCTGTTCCTGGTTCTTACCGTATTTTCTTGCGGGGCATTACTTTTTTTGGGGTCATAGATTGATTTCGCTCTGTTCCATCCTCGCCCTAACCTCTCGCTCAACTCGGACCCCGCCTGCATTGTCTTTCGCTCTTTCTCTTGTTCCGTCTTCCTCGGCTTCGTTCGTCGCCTCGGTGCAGGCGGGGCCGGTTAGCTTCATTCGTTAGGAGTTGCCCATGCCAGAGATCAGCACCATCACTGCTGGCGTTGGGCTAGCCCAAGCAACTTACAAATCATTTCAATTTCTCAAAGAAGTCGCAGGCTCTGATGTTATTTCCGCTTATTTCTGGCATCACGGCGAACGAATCGAGGGTTCTGAGAAAATCGAAATCGAGATCCACAAAGACGCCTCAAACGAAGCTATTTGGTGGTATTCCGTCAAGCCAGTCGACGACTACGTTTTCGTCAGAATTCCTATCATTGAATCCTGCACTCACGAACTGGTTGGTACGATTGCAGGTGAGCCAAACCCAAATGCAATGTACTGGCGTTGGATTGCCCCTGTGCTCCCTGGTCGTCTATACGGTGGTGCTGACCCTTCAAACATCAAGGTCGACTTCTTGGTGTTCGGGTACAAGCCCAAAGCACTGCTCAAACATTTTGCTCCCAGCAAGTAATTCCACCGGCCATCAACTCCTAACCCTCCGCTCAACGCGGACCCCGCCCGCACTGCCTTCCGCTCTTTCTCTTCGTTCCGCTTCCTCGGCTCCGCTCATCGCCTCGGTGCAGGCGGGGCCAGTTAGCTTCATTCGTTAGGGCTCCCCTTAATCTTTTGGCAGGGCCTTGCGCGCCTCAAAAAATGTGATACATTTGTTCAGAGGAGTCTCATATGCACCTCCTCTGGGGGCTACGAAACCTGGAAAAGGTCCGAGAACATGGCCTTGAGCCAGAGGACGTTGAATCTGTCTTTGACGCTGAAGACTGGGCTTCGATTCCAAGTGAGGTTCCATACCGATTCGTCGGTGAAGGCACTAACCACACTGGCCGCCTCATCCGTGTGATCTTCGCTGAAACCGACGATGGGCTTTACCCCATCACCGCATTTCCAATCCGATCTCGTCAAAGGAGAACGCCATGACAACTCGCAAGCGTCCATCCCTCGCCGAACTCGAAGCCAGCATCGAGAAGGAGGCTTCCTGGGCCGAGAAGAATTTCGGTCCCCAGGTTACTGGTCGCCTCACCAAACCAGGTCGCCCGGCTAAGGGAACGGTTATAGAACCCACTCGGCCTCACTCCCTCCGGGTTCAGGAAAGTATTTGGCAAGCGCTCTCATACAAAGCCCAGAAGGCCGGTTTGTCCGTGAATCAAGCTGCACAGCTCGCCTTGCTTGAATGGGCGAAGCGCTAAGGTTCTGCCCGGTCGCCCTAACCCTCCGCTCAACTCGGACCCCGCCCGCACTGTCTTCCGCTCTTTCTCTTCGTACCGCTTCCTCGGCTCCGTTCAGCGCCTCGGTGCAGGCGGGGCCGGTTAGCTTCATTCGTTAGGCCTCACCGAGTCACGGAGATCCTGTGAGTACTCATCCCCTGGTCGAACAGTTTTACCAACGAATCTGGAACTCAGGCGATGAGAATGTCGGCACTCTCCTGACAACAGACTTCACCTTTCGCGGGTCCCTTGGAACGCCTGCACAAGGTCATCCCGAATTTCTGAAATACGTTCGATCAGTTAGAGAAAGTCTATCCAACTACAACTGCCAAATCCTGGATTGTGTCACCGAATTTCCAAGGGCATTTGCACGCATGCAATTTTCCGGAACTCACGTCTCCGACTTCCGAGGCTACAAACAGACAGGGAAGTTTGTTCAATGGAATGGGGCCGCGCTATTTACCTTTCGTGGCAACTTGATCAGTGAACTTTGGGTCCTTGGTGATTTGATGGGCCTAGATGCCCTCCTAAGAACAAACGCGAGCGAGTAGTCGTATGCTTCGAGCAATCTGTGTGCCCATTCTCATCACTCCGAAGGGCCTAACCCTCCGCTCAACTCGGGCCCCGCCCGCACTGTCTTCCGTTCTTTCTCCTCGTTTCGCTTCCTCGGCTCCGCTCAGCATCTCGGTTCGGGCGTGGCCGGTTAGCTTCATTCGTTAGCCAACTTGACAGACGCCCCTGTATGCGCATACTTAATGCGTATCAATGAGGTGCATCATGCAAGCCTATTACAATACCGACGCCCCCAAGAAGCCAGTCAACCTCTCCCTCAACGGGGACTTGCTGAAGGTAAGCAAAGACCTCGGCCTGAATCTTTCAGGCCTCGCCGAAGAAGCAATTGCCAAGGCAGTTCGCATGCGCCTTTCGGAAGTTTGGCTCTCGGAAAACGCTGAAGCCATTCACGCATACAACAAGCGCGTTGAGTCCCAAGGGGTTTTCAGTGATGGCCTGAGGAACTTCTGATGGCCTCTTTCACCGTCTACACCAACCCTGATCCGAAATCTCAGAAGACAATTCCCTTCCTCCTCGATGTCCAAAGCGAACTCCTTTCGCCCCTTGATACTCGGGTGGTTGTCCCTCTGTACCTGAAATCGACGGCGAAGACTCACCCAATTTCACGCCTTACACCAGTCATCACTTTCCAAAGCAGATCGTTGATTGCCATGGTCCCTGAACTGGCCGGCGTCAGCAAACGCCACCTTGGCCCCGTCGCGGGTCAACTTCCCGAGCTTCGCCCTGAAATGCTTGCTGCGATTGATCTGCTGATTACAGGCTTCTAATTCATCGCATTGGTGCGTTGGCTAACCCTCCGCTCAACTCGGACCCCGCCCGCACTGTCTTCCGCTCTTTCTCTTCCTTCCGCTTCCTCGGCTTCGTTCGTCGCCTCGGTGCAGGCGTGGCCGGTTAGCTTCATTCGTTAGCCGCTCCTATCCACGTTCTGGTTGATCCCAATGAGTCGAGTCATCATCCTGACTGGCACCTGTGGAAGTGGAAAATCCACTGTTGCCTCTCTGATTGCCAAATTGGGGTGGCTTCGCATCTCTGAAGATGATCTATGGAAGGATAAGTTCGGAAGGAACCGGGGGCCCTTTGGTTCGGTTGAACATCGAGATAAGCGTCAGCAAGTCCATGAGGAGGTCTTTAGGATTATTACCAAGGGCCTGTCCAACCACTTGTCGATCGTGATCGATGCAACTGTCCATGAATCTCCACCGGAAGCGTTTCAAGAGTATCGATCGTGGTTTGAGGCTCATGGAATTGCCTGGTACCTCAGAGTGCTCCATCCAAGCTTAGAGGTCGCGATCCTGCGTGACTCCAAACGAAGTGGGTGGCACGCAGGCCCAGATAGAGTTTCTGATCTTTATGGAAAGTTCACGGGTGCAGTCTTCGACCGCGAGGCATTTATTGATACGACACTCCAGACTCCTGAGGAGACAATGATTAGAGTTCTCGCTGGTAGCACCTAACCTTCCGCTCAACTCGGACCCCACCCGCACTGTCATCCGCTCTTTCTCTTCGTCTCGCTTCCTCGGCTTCGCTTATCGCCTCGGTGCAGGCGGGTCCGGTTAGCTTCATTCGTTAGGCTTCAAGTCCAGGAAAATTTGGATGGTTACACTCTGTAGCAATTGAATGGGAAACCTCAATGACCGCACAACGTGTAACGCAGACTAAAATAGCCTGGTTATTTAAACTAGGGATCATCTTTACCCTTGCTGGGCTTCTAATTTTTTACCACATCTATACCATTTTCGATTTGTACTTCGGCGCAGGTACGAGTACCCATACGAATTTTGAGTATGTGCAGTCGATTCTTCGCGTGGCAATAACTCTAAACCTTCTACTTGTAGTCTTAGGCAGCAGACGGGCTTTGTGGGGAATGTGGATTTCAATTACCGGGTTGGTTACAACCCACTACTGGGCCCATTTTGGAAACCTGCCTGTTGATTTCACTCAGGGCAGGCACCCTCTCTCCTATTTAAAGGGGTTTATTATCCCAACAATCATAACCATGGCATTCTACTCTTCGGACAATTCCACAGAATCGAAAACGAAGGATAAAAATCATTCGATTTGATCTGTAATTCCAGCCTAACCCCCCGATCAACCCGGGCCCCGCCTGCATTGCCTGCCACTCTCTTTCAACTTCTCGCTATCTTGGCTTCGCTCAGCGTCTCGGCGCAGGCAGTGCCGGTTAGTTTCTTTCGTTAGGCATCAGGATGAGCACTAGCAGGAGCAGTACCATGCAGATTGACCGGCTAGATCACCTCGTTATGACTGTCGCAAGCATTGAGAAGACTGCTGATTTCTATCAACAGGTCCTTGGAATGGAAGTCGTCACGTTTGGTGAAGGGAGAATAGCGCTTTCCTTTGGTTCCCAAAAAATTAATCTGCACGCCCAAGGGAAAGAATTAGAGCCAAAGGCCGCCACACCGACACCCGGATCAGTGGATATTTGTTTGATTGCCTCAACTCCACTTACTGAAGTCATTTCGCATCTCCGGAGTTGCGGTATTCCCATCCTAGAGGGTCCAGTCAGGCGAACCGGAGCAACCGGACCAATTACTTCTGTTTATTTCAGAGATCCAGATTCGAATTTAATCGAGGTCTCCAACTATGCTGATGCCTAACCCTCCGCTCAACTCGGATCGCGCCCGCACTGTCTTCCGTTCTTTCTCTTCGTTCCGCTTCCTCGTCTTCGCTCATCGCCTCGGTGCAGGCAGGGCCGGTTAGCTTCATTTGTTAGGCACAGACCTAGTGATCAACCACAACAAGCAATGGAATGGAGGGTAGGTATGTTACTAGCGCCATTTCGATACCTGGTTTTCATGTTTTTCGTTTGTGCGACAGGATTCAGGTTCGCACAAGGTGAAAACGCGACTAAAACTGCCAAGAATATCCCCTCCTTTGTATATGTCCGCGATAACAAACCGATCAACATTGAAAACCTGACTGCCGAAGAAGCCAAAAACATATCCCGTTCGTTTCCAGGGGAGTTCATTTGGTATAGAGAGAACGGGAAGGTCTATCTCATTATGGATAAGGTGGTAATTTCAAATTTAAATAGATCTCAGAATCAGCTTATTACGCTAATCACAACACGCCCACCAGCAGTTTCATCGAGTCAAGATGAGGCAGGCATGAAGGCAGTTCGGGAACATACCCGAATGTTACGGGATAAAATTATGAGTCTGAAAGAAACGGTTCATACCCTTCTACGCGATGCCATTAGGGATGGTCTTGCCACGTCCATACAGCCACCACCTGCCGATTTGTAAACCTGTGTATGAGGCTTCTTTGCCTAACCCCCCGCTCAACTCGGACCCCCACGCACTGTCTTCCGATCCCTCTCAACGTCCAACTTCCTCGGCTCAGCTCGTCGCCTAGGTGCAGGCGGGGCCGGTCAGCGTCATTCGTTAGTCCTATACAATCCAAGGGGGTTGCTATGAATCCGGATACGACAAAACTACAACCCTTTGGGGACTGGCTTCCGTTCGCATATCTCCTCTGCCTTTCTGGAGTCGACTTATGGGCGGACATGCAAAGGCGCGGGCCCAGTTTTTCTCATACGAGTTTTATCGCTTTCCTGCCCATGGCCTTCTTTTTCAGCGGTCTGGTTCTGATGCGGTATCGTAAACGAATTGAAACCATGGAAAAGCGTATTGCAGATCTCGAATCAGCGAGTTCGACCAGGGCTTGAGTCCGACCTAACCCTCCGCTTAGCTCGGACCCTGCCTGCCTTCCCTTCCGTTCTCTTTTATCGTTCCACTTCCTCGGCTTCGTTCATTGCCTCGGTGCAGGCGTGGCCGGCCAGCTTCATTCGTTAGGCAACGCACATGAACGAACTTCCAGAAGAACTCTCATCCGATTGGACTTTCATTTATAAATTCATCTTACCTGTCTTTTGGACCGGGGGATTCGGGATTGGAGCTATCTCCTTGAGGTTTTTAGAAGGGGAAATAATCCCCCTGGGAGGCAGGGTCGGGATCTTGTTTGTCTGGCTCGTTGGGGCTGCATACATCTCTTCAACTTGGATCAGGTTCAAGGTCGTTCGCATGGATGATACATATCTCTATGTTTCAAACACGCGGAGGCAATGCCAAATTCCGCTCACCCAAATCAGTAAGGTGACTGAGTGGCGTTGGAATCATACTCACCCAGTAACTGTCCATTTCGCACAGCCGACGGAATTCGGAAATTCAATCATGTTTATACCCAAGGTTCGAATCATTGGCCTTTGGTTCTCACATCCCGTGGTAGCTAAAATGCGTGAAGCTGCAAGAAGGAATTCAATCCAGCTATTTTGAACCTCGGCCTAACCCTGCGCTCAACTCGGCCCCGGGCTATCCCGCCTTCCGTATTCTATTGTCGTCTCGCTTCCTCGGCTTCGCACGTCGCCTAGGGGCGGACCAAACCAGTTAGCCTCCGTGCGATAGGATTGGGGCAGGGCACAGGCCAGCCAGATCGGCCTCTGCTGGGTGTAAACGTAGCCGCTGGCTAGGAACCAGCGTCCACCCTCCACCGTGGCCTGTATTCAACCGCGGTGCCTCCTAAGGAAC
>Ga0214225_1000376_pt1 | contig 10783 bp, 10 predicted proteins | sample TroBogypolimnion_31_FD_153063 | JGI IMG/M metagenome (GOLD analysis project Ga0214225, IMG submission 153063) | Freshwater microbial communities from Trout Bog Lake, WI - 17SEP2007 hypolimnion | ecosystem: Environmental > Aquatic > Freshwater > Lake > Hypolimnion/Profundal zone | place: Trout... | reverse complement strand
AACTGTGACCCCTTTCAACTCCTCGATGCCGTCCATTTCCGTCAGAAATTGACCAATGACCCTTTCGATGACTCCTGAACCTGAGCCATCATCACTTCGTTTCGGCGTAAGGCTGTCAATTTCATCCAAAAACAGAATGCAAGGAGAAGCCTGCTTGGCCATACGGAATAGTTCCCGTACACCTTTTTCCGATTCACCGATGAAACGGCTCAATATCTGCGGTCCCTTGACAGAGATGAAGTTGACACCGCTCTCGCTGGCCAGGGCCTTCGCAAGATAAGTCTTCCCCGTTCCCGGCTTACCGTGAAGGATAATTCCCTTTGGCGGCCTGGTATCCGCCATTTTGAAGAGGGGGGCATACTTCAGGGGCCATTCAACCGTCTCTTTCAGCGCCTCCTTGATCTCTTCGAGACCACCGACATCTTCCCATTTGACATCAGGCACCTCCACAAAGACTTCCCTGATGGCGGAGGGTTCAACCTCCTTCATCGCGTCCAGAAAATTATCCATGGTCACCTCCAGCGACATCAACAGGTCGTAAGGAATTTCGGCCATCTCAAAATCAATCTGTGGCAGGATTTTCCGAAGGGCTGTCATGGCAGCCTCACGAGCCAGGGCCTCCAGGTCGGCTCCAACAAACCCGTGGGTGATTTCCGCCAGTTTTTCCATGTCCACGTCTGCTGAGAAAGGAATTCCCCTGGTATGAATCTGAAGAATTTCGAGTCTGCCCTTCTTGTCAGGGATGGAAATGGATATTTCACGGTCGAAGCGGCCCGGTCGTCTCAATGCAGGATCAATCGAGTTGGGAATGTTGGTGGCGCCAATTACGATCACCTTTCCCCTCGATTCCAATCCATCCATCAGGGATAGAAGTTGCGCCACCACCCTTTTCTCCACCTGTTTCTCTCCGCCCATATCCTCCCGCTTAGGAGCTATGGCGTCGATCTCATCAATGAAAATGATGGAGGGTGCATGTGCCTGAGCCTCCTCAAAAAGTTTCCGGATACGGCCCTCGCTTTCACCATAATATTTTCCCATGATTTCGGGACCGGAAATGTTGATGAAATAGGCATCCGTTTCGTGTGCCACCGCACGCACGATCAGCGTCTTTCCGGTTCCGGGGGGACCATACAGAAATACACCTTTGGGCGGTTGAATGCCCAAACGTTCGAAAATTTCGGGGTATTTAAGGGGCAGTTCAATCATCTCCCGGATACGCTGAACCTGATTTCCCAAACCACCTATGTCTTCATAGGTGACCTTGCTCTTGTATTCTCCCTCCTTCTTGACAAGCTCCAACTGAAAAACAGTGTTGGGCTGAATCAGTACCACCCCATCCGGGACCGTACCTGTAATGGTATAATCCACTGTACGGGATCCAAAAAGGGTTGCCCTGACCTTGTCTCCTTTCACAACAGGCAAACCATTGATCAGTGAACCAATGTATTTTGCATCATCCGTCTTGAACAGCGAGCCACTCACGGCATCGGGTTTGAGTTTGATTTTCATCGCCTGACTGCAAGCCGTCTTGATCAATTTGATGCGTTCATCAAGGCCGGTCTGGGCATTTGCACGGGTAATTCCATCAATTTGGATGATTGCCTTGCCACGATCTTCAGGATAACAGGGCATCAGTTTGACTGGCGTACCACGTTTGCCTTCCAGGAGCACCACGTCACCGCTTTCCCAACCAAACTGCTTCATGTCGCTGGGATCTATCCTTGCCACAGCCCTCCCTACATCTTTGACGAGTGCCTCTTTTACCCGCAGAACCTTATCCTCCTTTGCTTTCATCTTCCAATATTCGTATAGACTCGATGGCCGGCTAAAGTGCTGACCAATTTCATTTTATTCCGTCAACAGATAATCTTTCAGTAAATTCAAGGATGTGAGCCCCCTGATCTCCTCCGGAAATACAGGGACGGCCACCATTTTCAGGCCTGCGAAGCTGTTTTTGATCTCTTCCATGTATTTTTGCTGACCTGCCTTTCTGCGTTTGCAAAAATCACACTCTTCTGACACCATGGTGTTGTTTACGACAATCTGCCGTGACACGATCCCTGATGACCTTAGCTCCGCCAACAACCTGCCGGTTTCGAGAATGGCCATGGATTCGGGTATGCAAACCGGAATAAATTCGCACTTTGTATTGTCCTTCAGCAGGTTTTCAATTCGCTTGACGGTTTTTTTCAGGCTTAGCAGAAGTGCATCCACCTCATCCTGCTGATAGGTTCCCGCGAAACTTGTGATCATGAAACGGTATTTCCATCTCATTTGTGCGGCCACCTTGATCCAGTTGTCGAGCATTTGCGGGGAGGAGATCAAACGGAGTGCGTGACCAGTCGGAGCAGTGTCCACAACATATTTGTCGAATTGACCCTCTTCAATGAAATCTATGATGGTTTTAAAACTCATCACCTCATCGATGCCCGGAATCGAGAGGGACAACATCTGACTGATGTCCTGCTCATCCAGGTTGGTAGAGGTCTCCAACAGTTTTCTCAGTTCTTTTGCATGTTCCTCCTTGAATTGGGAAAGAGCCTCTTCGGCTACAACTTCAATGGCCCAAAGGTTATCTGATCCGTTGACAGGGGTTACTTTGAATCCGATTGGCTGTTCGAGGCAATCCGACACTGAGTGGGCCGGATCCGTTGAAATCAGCAACGTTTTGAAATTCTTCGCCAGGACGATGGAGGTAGCAACAGCACAACTGGTTTTTCCAACACCCCCTTTGCCTCCAAAAAGAATGAGCTTCAGGTCTTTGTCTGCTAATCCAGTGAGTGCCATAACCGCTATTTTTTTATCTTGATTTCAAGAATACCGTTGATAAACTTGTATTTCAGATTTGTTTTCAGCAATTTGACCGGAAGAAGAAGCTCCTTGCGGTAACTCCTGTTTCGATTGGTTGCCGTGATATCCAGAATGTCCTCCTTCAGTTCTATTTTGAGATCACCCTCCTCTACACCCGGCATCTCAGCAATCACTACAATTTCTTCCGTTTCATCAAAAACATCCGTGATGGGTTCACGCTCTTCATCCACGCGGGGGCCTTCAGGTGTTTTCTTGATGTTGCCGAAAGTCTCGACTTTGGGACTTCCACCGCTTGCCGTGTTGACGGTAAAGCCATACACCCCTTTCATCCCTTTTCTGATGTGGTCAAGATTGAATTCACCCTCCTTCTGCAATCCACCCTTTTCGTTAAGCTTGGCGGCAATATCCACCAATTTCCCTATTCCGTTCAACAATCCTCCGAAGCCCAAAAATTCAAAATCTGAATTGTGTGCCTCCTCATTCTCCTTTTTTTTTCTGTCATCCATTTTATGTTGCATTGTGGCAATTTTTCATTGCCCTTGTTTGGATCATTGGCACTCCATTTTCTTAGACAGAGGTAATTTTTGCCTCCAGGCTCTCCAGACGTTTGTTCAGCTCCTCTTGTTTGGCATTGAGTTCTTTCTCTCTGGCCTTGGTCGAGAGATAGGTATCTTCCTGCCACCAGTTGATGCCCATCTCCATCGCCTTGTCGACAGATGCGACAAGTAACCTGATTTTAATGGTTAGCAGATCAATGTCTGCAATCTGGATTTTGATGTCGCCGGCAATGACGATCCCCTTGTCCAGAACTCTTTCCAGGATATCGGCCAGGCCCGTTGCGTTGATGGAATGTGTAGGTTCAGACATTTTGTATTTTTAATAATCGATTGACATTGTTTTCCACTCCATGGTGTCCTCTTTTGCAACCTTTTTTTTCTTTTCCCCTTCAACAGGAATGTGCATCTCCCCGGCTTTCTCCTCGTAGTAAAGCTGAATCTCCTTCAATCGATTCTGAATGATCTCGAGGCGCTGAAGGATCTTGATTTCATCACTCTTCAGGCGGGTGCGCTCCTTTTCCAGCATATACAATTTGATGAAATCCGAGTCTTCCTTGTTGGGAATACCGGATTTGACTACACTCTGCATACTTTTAATGCTTTGTAGCCCTTTGATGGCACTTGAAATTGGCATAGGATAAAGTTTTACTGATGGTCAATATTTTATCGGAACTGTTTAATCCGCCGATCCGAAGAAAGATGGTTGCTGTGTCCATCCGGCCAACGCCCTTGTTCCGGAATTATACACAGCAACATCTGTATCAATTCACTAGGTATAAAGCTCTATGAGCTCGTTTACAATCATTTTCACCTTTTCCTGATTGGTCTTTGATCCTATCCGGCTGGTCTCGGAAGTCAGAATATCCTGGCAGATTTTCCTGAACATGTCCCTTGATTCCGCAGGAGTGGTATTTAAGGTTGCAAGTGTCTTTGCAATCATGATCGATCCACGGATGGTAGGGTCGAATTCGGTCTTTCCTGATTCTCGCAATCCCCTTACAATCTTGACAATAGTTTCGGTATCCTTCAGCTGTAACTCCGATTTTGCCATGGTGATGCGCAGTTCGGTCTCGTAATCAAAATGGTCGAGGTCCATCGTGACCATCCTGTCGCGCAAGGCATCCTGCGTTCTGTTTACACCCGCATACTCTTCCGGATTGGAGGTGAAGATCGCACGGAATTCTGGATGCACTTTCATGTAATAGTCCTCCTCCTTTGCGGCTGATGTGCTCAGCATCCGTTCCTGAAGAATGGGCAGCAGGATGTTGTTCGCCTCCGGACGAGACCGGGTAAATTCGTCGTAAATCAGCGTAAATCCGTTTTTTACCGCAATGGTCAAACGGTTGTTGACCCACTGTTTACTCATGTCCTCTTCATATTTGTGTACGGAGTGAATAAACTTGTCATCCAGTTTCTTGTATTTGTACCCCTGTTCGCTGCCGATCAGGTCGGAGGTCTTGTACTCGGCATCACCGTGAATAATGACCACTGGCCGGCCTATTTTACTTGCCAGGTGCATCGCAACCGTTGTCTTACCGGTTCCTGATGGTCCTCTGAAATGAACGGGAAATCCGGCTTTGATGTAGATCAGGCCACGGTTGGTAATGTCTTTGATGTAGTCCGTCTCTACAAAGTTGGCCATTGGTTTTAATTCAAGAACCGTGTTCATTTCATTGTTGTTGCTCATGATAAAAGAGTTGAGGGTTAATTGGTTGTCCTATTCGGGGAGACAATCTTTTGTTTTTAGTTCTTTTAAATTCGGAAAAATCTGTCAGGTAGTTGTTCGAGGGCATCCATCCAGATGGCCTCTGCCTCCTCTATTTCCTTCTGGATCTGGCTCTTCCTTTTCAGAAAGAGCTCTTTTCTGGTCTTGAACTGATCAAGAGTCTGTTGTCTTTTCTGAAGGCTCTTTGCAATGGTGTTGGTACTGTTTTCCATGGTTAGTCATCATTTGAATCCAAATCCCTTGCAACCGGTACAGGGTAATCCGTCACCTGATTTTCCCGTTCCCTTGCACCAGGCACATTTTGTATTATTTTCACAGTGGATGTATCCTTTCCCACCGCAGACAATGCAGGTCACCCGCGCTCCGAGCGGATTCCTGCCCGAACCGGAGCAAAAAACACACCTGACAACCGGTTCCTGTAGTATGACTGTTTTTTCGCCATGACAGACCTGACAGTCTGATATTGGTGAAAGCAAATCAAAGGGATCCTTCCCCACTCCATTGCAGAAAGAACACTTGATATTTTTAGTCATGGCCTGGAAAAATTAAAATTGGCGTAAGTGGAGTTGAATCATGACATCAACTCCACTTTTTGTTGTGAAACTATTTCAGGGGGAAATAGGTATTGTCCATTTTCTGCACTTTCCCTTCATAGAGCAGTGCTTTGGCCGTAAATCCAAGTTTCATCCTTTGTTCTCCCAGGGGTTCTTCCATTTCTGAAACCTTGACCCCTTGCGGATGTTTGTTGATAAAGGCCAGCACCTTTTCTTCCAGGGTGGCATTGTCTTCTGCCTTTTGCAACTTGACGGGAGCCGTTTCGTTGGCATTTTCAGCAACTACCTGTACCGGCACTTCCATCTTTTGTTCACTTTTGGAAGCTTTTTTGGCTGCTGATTTTGGATCAGGTGCCGCTCCCGTTTGCCTGATTTTATCCATGGCATCCTTCATCTTGTTCCATTCCACACCGGCCTGAACGCGGTTCTGAAGCAACTCTTCCAGTACATCATCAGTGGCTTTTGCGATATCTTTAACCTCCTTGCGGATGGCTTTGATCTTCAAATGAATGCCCTTCATGATACCATTGTATTCCTTCATGCGCTCCGTCTCACCGGCTGCCAAATCTTTCCGCAATTTCTGCGCTGTCTTCAGATTTTCCTTGCCAATCTCGGCCAGCTTTTTCTGGAATCCCGTCAACAGGGATCTGGTATATTCTATCCGCGCAGTCAGGTTCTTTCTGAGTTCATCTTTCAATGCAGCAGACATTTCAACATGTTCGGTTTCAAATTTAGCCAACATGTTGTTGGTACTTTGGAAGATGTTCATCACCTCCTTGTTGAGCCTGGTAATGTCGGAATTGATCTCTTTCATCAACCGATCGAACTCCTGCATCCTGGTTTTTTCATTCTCCACACGCTCTGCCCTGTTCTGAACAAAAGTTTGATCCAGTTCGACAGACATCCGGGCCCTGTCGGTAGAGAAATCCTGAATCAGTTCAACCGTTGATTTTTTAATGTCTGTCACCTCTTGCTGAACCGAGGCAATTGTCTGGTGGATATCGGCCATTAAACTGCCATACTCTTTCAAACGTTCTTTTTCGCCGGTGGCCAGGTCTTTTCTTAGGTTTGCGGCATTGGCATTCAAAATATCTGTCATCTCCTGATGATCTTTTCTGAATCCATCCAGGGTTTTTTGTACTTCTGTTACCAACTCTTCGTTGGCACTGATTCTATTTTTAAAAGAGACGAGTAACTCCTCGCTCAACTTTTTCATTTCTGCTGCTAATCCCATTTTTATTTCTCCTATAATTTAATGTTGATTGATTTCAAGATGAACGTATCAAACTTTGATCAGTATGTTTTTGATGTCTTTTACCTGGAGATGATCCCCCTTTTGGAGAATGTTCTCAAGGCACTGAATCATTCGGTTGTGCATTTGCTGAAAATCCAAAAATGTTGAAATGACCACTTCTTTTCTCATTTCCTGCATTTTTGTTATCTGGGAAAGTTGTTCCTTGATTTTGGCGATGGTCTTACCTGAGTCGGATCCTGAAAGATCCTTCATTTGCAATAAACTATTCTTCAGAGACTGGGCAGTCTCCTTTTGTGCTTCGATAAAACTCAGAAACAGATCTTCTGCTGCTTTTTCCTTTTCATCAAGTGTCGTGATCATGCCTGACATCAGGTTGTTGTAGTCTTTTCTTCTCAGGGAGCCATTCCTTGCGAGCGATTCGCAAATCCTTGCATTCAGAATATCCCGCTCTTTTTTGAGGTCACTGAGGGAGTGATGAACATGATCGAACAGGTTGTGAGAAGATTCGGTGATGGTTTCAGATGATTGGAAGGCAGTTTGTATTTTGTGAACCCGACTTTCGTATGATGAGAGGATGTTGTCAATAAATCCGTCTATGTTTAGGTCTGTCCGGGTATGCATACTTGTAAATTTGTGTTGAATTGTAATTCGGCCGGCAACTGTTTTGAAGAGATTTGAAAAGAGATTCCTGGTAAGGCGTGCTTTGGGTCATCAGGCTCGAAAGGGCGTTTTAGCAAGAATACCTTTAAACTGCAGCAAAACTTATGCGGCTTTTGCAGTTAACCCAATCGCTTCGGCATACTTCAGATAAGTCTCAACAGAAGCTACAACGATTCTTGCTTCAATAGCAAGCAATTCGATACCAACCAATGATACCCTAACCCATGCATCAACTACGACGCCTTTGTCAAGAATACGGTCAATAACCTCAACGAGGCTAGAGGATCCAATAGTTTTTTCTACTGCCATTTTTTTAATCTCCTATTCATTAATTAATAATTACCGTACTTAACATTGGAGGGACGGTTTACCTCATCTGCTGGGGATAAGGCAAAGGGTGTGCCACGAATTTTTAAGGCGAAAACTGGAGCCCTGTAAGACCTGGCAACAGACTCACAGTGAACGTGATAAATTTTTAAAATAATTTTAGGACGAATTCGGTTCGTTGAAATAAGCGACCGATGGATGGTTGAGCCATCAAAAAAAACGCGTACCTACGCAATATCGCGGAGGGGAAATTTACCCGAAATATGAGAAGTAGGAAAAGAATTAGCCAGGAGCTGACTACTCTTCGCTTTTACTAATAAGGATGTCATATTTTTTCATCTTTCTGCTCAGTGCATCCCTGTGGATTCCCAATGCATCCGCTGCCTCCTGAATGTTGTATTTAGAATATTTCAGGGCTTGCTGAATCAGGTTGATCTCATTCTTTTTCAGGCACAGGGTTTCTGTCCGTTCAGCGATGGGCAATGGATGACAGGATTGCAGCATAAAATCGGCAGTCCCGAGCAAATTCCCTTTGCAGAGAATCACGGCTCGTTCTGTCATGTTCCTCAATTCCCTGACATTCCCCGGAAATTCATACCGACTTAGCGCATTCAACAACTCTCCGGATAGTTTAAAATTTGGCTTGTTGTACTTGATTGCATAGAGATCCACGAAATGAACCAGCAAAGGCTGAATGTCCTCTTTCCGTTCCCGCAAAGGCGGAATGTGGATGTGTAAGGTATTGAGCCGGTGCAGCAGGTCGAGCCTGAACTGCCTATTTTCTACACGGTTCAGCAGGTCGTGATTGGTTGCCGATACGATCCTGAAGTCGGTCTTGATGACTCCGGTATCACCTACCCTGGTAATGACCTTTTCTTCAGTGGCACGAAGGATCTTTGCCTGAAGCGCGAAAGGCATGTCTGCTATTTCATCCAGAAACAGTGTTCCATTGTTGCAGACTTCAAAAAATCCCATTTTATCTGTGATGGCCCCCGTGAAAGAGCCCTTTTTGTGTCCAAAGAACTCGCTCTCCAGCAGGGTCTCGGTGATAGCGCTGCTGTTCACCGCACAAAATACGTGGTCCTTCCGCGAACTTGAAAAGTGAATGATTCTGGCAATGTTTTCCTTTCCTGTTCCACTTTCCCCCGTAATCAAAACATTCACATCCGGATAATTTGCCGCGGTAACGGCCTGTTCAAATACCTCAATGATCTGCGGACTAACCCCAATGAAATGGCGGTCAATCTTTTCGCCGAGTGATTTAGTAATCAACGAAGCCCGCTCCTCCGTTTGCCTGAGCTGTTTCTTGAGCTGAACAAATTTCTGCGTGCGTTCAATGGCAATGCGTATGTCAAGGTAACGGAAGGGTTTGCGCAGATAATCAAAAGCCCCCAGACGCATGGCCTTGATGACGGTATCCATGTCTCCGTGTGCCGAAACGATGATCACCTCTATGTTGGGGAACCTGGCATTTACCTCCTTCAGAATATCGAGACCGTTGACTCCCGGCAACCTGACATCCAGTATTAGAATGTCGATGCGTTCACTCTCCATTATTTTCATGCCGGCGGCAGGCGTATTTGCTTCAATGGATTCATAATCCGAATCATTGAAAAACCCACTCAATTCTTCCGTGAATTGCTTCTCGTCATCGAGAATCAGAATTTTAATTTTATCCTGAATTTTCATTTTACGCTATTTTTTTCATACCCCGAGGGTGAAACCGCTTCTTTTCAACTTATTTATCCCTCGGTAAGTTTAAAACTATTCTGACGATTGTTTCCTTGTCATTGAGAATATCAATGGTTCCATTCATCTCCTTGATTATCTGATAACATATGGAGAGCCCCAGGCCGGTACCCTTTCCTTCCTCCTTGGTGGTATAGAATGGAAGCATGATGTTGTGAATGTCCTCCTGACCTATGCCAATGCCATCGTCCGAAACCTCAACGACCAGGTTTTGATTTTCCAGAAAGGAGCTGATTCCAATCTTCATCCCGGGATAGCTTCCCGCCTTGCTTTTCTTCTCAAGTATGGCATCTTTGGCGTTGGTCAACAGGTTGATAATCACCTGCTCAAACTTGTAGGTATCGCCGATGATGGAGGGAATCCGGTGGTCAAGATGAAGGAACAATTCGATTCCGAGGTGTTTCAACTGCTCTATCATCATCGAGGTCGCGCTCTGGATACTCGTATTCACATCAAATGCACTCAGCACGTAATCTTCGTGCGTCCTTGAAAATGCACGGATGTGATCGATGATGTTCCGCATTCGTGTAATATTTTCAAATATTCGTTCCGATTTCTGAAGCAGGAAAGGCATGTCGATCGAATCTGCCTTCTCGATTTCGAACAGGATTTTATCCATCACCATCGAAATGATGTTCAGAGGCTGATTTATTTCGTGCGCTATTCCAGAAGCCATCTCTCCAAGATTGGCCATTCGATCTGCGTGGATTTGCTTGGTTTCCAACTTCTTTCTAAATGAAATATCCCTGACAATGACCATAAAGGAGAGTGGTTCCCCATCGGAACCCTGAATCAGGGTGATGCTCGCTTCTCCGGCAAAAATTGTCCTGTTTTTCTTCCTGATCTTGATCTCAATGTCTTGGGCCAACCCTTCATTGATGGTCTTCTCCACAATGTTCCGGATGGTGGATTTTTCACTCAGCGGAATAAACCTCAGGATCCTCTTCTTCAACAGATCTTCCCTGCTTTCAGCGCCAAACAGTTCCAGTCCGATTCCTGAAACCTCCGTGATGACCCCTTTCATGTCAATGATCAGTATTCCGTCAGGTGAGGCATTCAACATGGTTTTGTATTTCTCCTCACTCAATTTGATGGCCTGCTCCGCCAGTTTGAATTCGGTGATATCCTGTACCGTTCCAAATCC
>Ga0214225_1000359_pt1 | contig 11350 bp, 9 predicted proteins | sample TroBogypolimnion_31_FD_153063 | JGI IMG/M metagenome (GOLD analysis project Ga0214225, IMG submission 153063) | Freshwater microbial communities from Trout Bog Lake, WI - 17SEP2007 hypolimnion | ecosystem: Environmental > Aquatic > Freshwater > Lake > Hypolimnion/Profundal zone | place: Trout... | reverse complement strand
CGTTGTAGTTAAGGACCAGCGAAATTAGGAATCCAGCAAGGCTTCCCAGAAAGAGGGTAGGGGCGAAGATACCTCCACTTCCACCGGCCCCGTTGGTGGTCGCCGTGGCCACAATTTTGACCAACATGATGGCTATCACGAGAAAAATCAAAGTCAGTTTGTCGTCACGAAAGCCGGAAAAGAGAGAATTGTTCACAATGTGATTTCCCAGGTCATTGACAATCTGGTTGATGGTAAAGTAACCTTCACCCCAAAGGGAAGGAAAGAGAAATATCATCCCGCCCAGTGCCAAGCCGCCTATTGCGATGCGCAGCAATGGACTCCTGATCTTTTTCAGGCTGCTTTCGATGAAAAGATTTCCCCTTGAAAACAGAACTGAAAACAGGCCGCAGAAAATTCCGAGTAAGATGTACCAGTGGATGTTGGTAACCTTGAAGGCGTGGTCAATCTGAAAGTTCATTTCATAACCGGAACCCATCAGGAAGTAGGCCAGAGATGCAGCCGTCGCGGCAGAGATCATCAGTGGCAGCAGGGAGGCCATGGTCAGATCTAGCATCAGTACTTCGATCGCGAACAACATACCTGCCAGCGGTGCCTTGAAGATGCCGGAAATAGCCCCTGCCGCCCCACACCCGATGAGTACCGTCATGGTGTGATAGTTCAGGTTGAAGCTTCTGGCAATGGTTGAACCGATGGAAGATCCTGTAAGTACTACGGGTGCCTCAGCACCGACAGATCCTCCAAAACCGATGGTGATAGTGCTGGAAATGATGGAGGTAAACATGTTGTGTGCCCTGAGGTACCCTTTTTTTCTGGAGATGGATTCCAGTACTTTTGTGACACCATGGCTGATGTCGTCTTTCACGACAAATTTCACAAAAAGATAGGTGATAAGGATTCCAAGTCCGGGATATAGGAAATAGTGGTAATTTTCCTGCAGGGCATCAAAATCGTCTGTTAAGAATTTACTGGAAATGTGAATGATGTTTTTGAGCAGGATGGCTGCAAAACCACTCAACAGACCAACTACGAAACTCAGGGCAATCAGTTTGTCACGCTCAGCGAGCCTGGAAAATCTGAATATTCGGATGTTATTAAAGATTCGCGTGAAAAATATCATATTCCAAAATAGGTATCTCGATGAAGGATTCCTTCCAAACTTACGCTTTTTTATCAAAATATGGAATTGAAACTATTCCCCAAAACGATAACCTATGCCTGATTCCGTATTGAGAAGCTTGGGTTTGGTTGGATTATCTTCTATTTTTTTGCGCAATTGAGCCATGAAAACGCGCAGGTACTGTGTCTGTTCCATGTATCCCATTCCCCAGATCTCCTTCAGAATGAACTGATGGGTCAGCACCCTTCCTTCATTTTTGGCCAGCAGTGCGAGCAGGGAGAATTCTGTGGAGGTAAGTTTGATGATCTCATTGTTTTTTCTTACCAAATGACTGGGCAGATCAATGACCAGGGAGCCGAAGGTAAGGGTTGGACTATCCGAGGTATCGGAACTTTGGCGGATGGCAACTCTGATCCTTGCCAGCAATTCGCCGGTTCTGAAGGGTTTGGTCAGATAGTCATTGGCACCGTGGTCCAGTGCACGAATGATGTCCTCCTCTGAATTTCTTACAGACAGGATGATAATGGGTTTTAAATACCATTCTCTCAATTTTTTGAGAATTTCAATTCCATCGGCATCGGGCAGACCCAGGTCCAGGATGATCAGCACCGGATGGGTGGTTGCGGCGTGAATCAGGCCATCCTTTCCTGTTGAGGCTTCGGAGATTTTGTACCCATTTGCCGAAAGGGTGATCTCCAGCAGCCTGCGGATCTGTACCTCATCATCGATGATCAAAATGGTATCTGCACTGTTCATCATTCGGGTAGTTTTTTCTGTTGATTTAAATCTGCAATCTTAACAGGAATTCTGATGCTAAACTTTGCGCCACCATTCTCCCTGTTTTCTGCCACGATAGTTCCTGATTGCGCAGCAACAAATCCTTTGACAATGGATAACCCCAAACCGGTACCACCTGCTTTAGCATCCTTCCCGCGGTAAAATTTGTCAAATACATATTTTAATTCAGATGGTGTAAAACCTGGGCCCCTGTCCATCACCTGCAATTCGAGGAAGCCGTTGTCATAAAATATTTTTAGCCGGATCCTGGTGCCGGAAGGTGCATTTTGAGTGGCATTCAAAATCAGATTGTGCAGCACCTGTTCAATCAATCCGAAATCAACCAATACCAGTGGCATATCCGGTGGAATAACCGTAGCCAGTTTAAATAATTTTAGTTCAGACTGCAGTGCTTCAGCTACATTGTTTGCGATATCGTGTACATCACACCAGTCAGGTCGAGGTTTGATGTGCCCGGATTCCAGTCTTGACATATTCAACAAATTCTCTATCAGCCGGTTCAGCCTGACAGATGCAATACTTATTTCGGCGTAGAGTTCCTGTCGGGTCTCCTCCGGGTAGTTTTGGGAGATCAATGTATCTGATGCCCCAAGAATGGTTGCTACCGGAATTCTGAGTTCGTGGGAAATGGAGTTGAACAACGTTTTGTACAATTTTTCAGATTCACTCAGGATGTAGTTGTTTTTGGCCGCACTGCGCAGAAATTCACGCTCGTATTTCCCTGAAATCTGTGAAAGAAAGGCCTCCCAAAATTGCTCTTCTCCCTGGGTGAAAATACGTTGGAGTTCCGCTGCGATGACACCCATGTTGCCGCTGTTTCCCATCAATGGGAAAAAAGTCCTTGAACCGGAAGGAAGCGTATCCGTGTATTTACCGGCCATTCCGGAATTCTTATAAACCCAGTTGGCAACACTGAAATCATTTTCTGACAAAACGATGCTTGAACCCTCCTGAACCTTGTTGTCGAGGGTATTCAATTCAGTTTTTAAAATGATGGCCGACTCAAAATTGAAATATTTTCTCACGTACTTGGTGGCAATTTCAGACACCTCTTCCATGCCCGAGGCTGTATTCAGCTCCTTCGTCAACTGGTAAAGTGCCTGGGTACGCTCTTCCCTGATTCTGATTTTTTGTTCCTGCCGCCGAACCCGAGAAGTCAGAATTCCATTCAGCAAGGCGATGATGAAGAACATGATCAGCATTAAAATGTCTTCAGGCTTGTCGATGTGTAGCGTGAATTGTGGTGGGATGAAGAGGTAATCCCAGATAATGGCACTTAGCCCTGCTGCCAGCAGGATGGGTCCCGAACCGAAAAAAATGGCAAGAATCGAAACAAGAAAAAGTAACCCGAAAGAGACGATCTGGTATCCGATGTAATCCTTCAGCAGGTAGCAAGTGACAGAAGTCAGGATCACAAGCAGAATGACAGTAAGATACTGCCTAAGGTTGGAGGTAAACGAAGGAACAATCACTTTGTCCTTGTAGCGGCCCTTGGATAAATTGTCCGAACCAAGAATGTATACATCGATGTTTCCGCTGTACCTGATCAGCCTGTTCACAAAATTCCCAAGCCGCAACATGGCAAATAGATTCCTGACACGAGGTTTTCCGACGATGATGTGTGTGGCATTCTCCTTTTGGGCAAAGTCGACGATTGCACTGACAACATCGTAGTTGGTCACGATCCTGACTTTGATACCAAGTTGTTTGGCCAGATTGATGTTCTTGTTGAGTTGTTCGCTTTCCCTGACCGTCAGTTGGTGGGATGATTCGACATAGATCGCCTGAATATTTGCACCCATGGAGTAGGAGAGGTTCTTCGCCCATCGCAGCAACCGGGTCGACTGAATGCGGTAATCAATGGCGACCAGCAGGTGGGATCCTGATTTCCAGGGTCCCCTGATTCGTTTCTGTTGCATGTAGTCATGCAACTGCTTGTCGACTCTGTCAGCAACAATGCGGAGGGCCATCTCCCGCAGAGCCGTAATGTTGCCTTTTCTGAAAAAATTTTCAATGGCTTCACGGGAACGTTCCGGTGTGTAAACCTTGCCTTCGGACAATCTTTGAAGCAGTTCGTCAGGACTCAGGTCGACAAGTTCAACTTCCTCGGCATTCTCAAAAATTTCATCCGGCAAGGTTTCCCTTACCGTGATTCCGGTGATTTGTGCTACCGTTTCAGACCGGCTTTCCAGATGCTGGACATTGACTGTCGTATAAACGTTGATGCCATTTTCCAGGATCTCCAAAACATCCTGAAAACGCTTGGTATGCCTACTACCCGGGGCATTGGTATGGGCAAGTTCATCCACCAGCACAGCATGCGGTTTTCTGGCGATGATGGCATCAAGGTCCATCTCCTGAATGTGCGTGGACTTGTATTCCTGCTTTTTCCGGGGAATAATTTCAAATCCCTCGACCAGGATGGCCGTTTCCTTCCGGTTGTGTGTTTCAACGAAGCCAATGATGATATCGTTTCCCTTTTGCTTTTCAACTTTTGCAGCCTGAAGCATGGTATACGTTTTTCCCACACCGGCACACATTCCGAAGAATATCTTCAGTTTGCCGCGTTTGCTCTTCTCCTCTTCCTGAATGATGGAGGCCAAAAGTTCATCCGGATCGGGACGGTGATCAGCTAAGTCCATTTTTGGTTTCTTTGTTTTCGAGTTTAGCAATTAAATCAATTGCCCGTTCCTCAATTCCCTGCATCTGCTCCAGCGCTTTTTTAAGTTCCTGTATCTGATTTAAGCTGACTTCCCGTTCGAAATTCTCCCTGTAATCGGTAACTGGTACCTGCGCATTCTCGTTCAAATTTTTAGCCATTTCATTAAACACCAACGAAATTTCATAAAATTCATCTTCGCCTTCGAAATACAATCGCTCGTTGTAATTTTTTGCGCCAATCTCCTTGATTCCGTTGTACAATTTGGTAAAGCGGCCATTGAAATAGGAGGCGAAATTAAAGGTAAAGCTCAAGGTGATGATGAAGCAGATGGTACCCAGGATGGTTACGTGGGTCAATCCTTTTTCTGCCGATTTTTTGGTGTCATCTGCCTTTAGGATAATGGCCTGCTCGTTCATCTGAGACAAAAGCGTCGTCTGCTGATACAGGGTGTGAAACCTGGTTTGCAGGGAATTCATGGCATCAACCGTGACTGTTTTTTTTTCGTATTGCAGGATGAACTTCAGGTATTCATCAAAACCGGCCTCGATTCCCGAGGCCAGTTTGTCTTCTCCCGGTTCGGTGATGTTGTTTTTTTCCAGGAGAAGCGACTTCCCAAAAGAGGTGGAGGTAGCATGGATCAAATTGATATCCGGTTCACTCTGGTTGGTATAGCAACGAGTTACTTCCTGATTCATCAGTGTCAAAGCCTCCGCCATGTCCCGGGCGAAAATAACTGAAAAATGGTTGTCTTTCAGAATTGCATCTGTCTTTTGGGACAGTTTGTTGAGATGATAGGCCGAGAGAATGGAGATGCCGGCAATGATGACAAAGAAAAAAATCATTCCCAGGGTGAATCTTGTACGAATGGAAACTTTCATGGTAAGTTATTTAATTATTTGGTCGTTTGAATATGATGGTTAAAATCAATTTTGTCAATTTCGAGGTTTAGCAGTAAAACATTGATTCTTTCTTCCCCCAGGCATAAAAATTGCGGAGCCTCACTCATTGATTTGACACACTGAATAATCTTTTGTTTGTTGTCAAAATCGAAATTTCTGGCCCTTGCAATCCTGTCAACCTGCAGGAGGGCAGCTTTTTGTGAGATGTGCGGGTCTAGTCCGCTGGCAGAGGCGAAAAGCATTTCAGAAGGTATTGTACTATTCGGGTCCAATTGGTTAAAGATAATGAATTGAACTTTTATTGAATCAACAGAATGCTTCAACTTTTCATTGGTTAATCCAAAATTTGAGCCCCCTGATGGTAGTGGATTGTATGTGGTGGCAGATGGCCTGGAAGAGAAATATATGGCACTGTCAAAATGCTGACCGATTAATTCACTGCCGACAATTTTATGGTTCCTTGAAATTAAACTTCCGTTTGCCTTGGCCGGAAATGTGAGCTGAACAATCCCTGTCACCAGAAGCGGATAGATGAATCCGGTTAGAACAGTGAAGAAGAGAAAGATTTTTAAGGATATGATAAGTGTTTTCATTGTTCACAGAATTACAAATTAATGAGGAGATCAATAAGCTTTATTCCCAGAAAGGGAGCCAAAATACCGCCTAACCCAAATATAATCAAATTTCTGGTCAAGGCAGCATTGGCTGAAATCGGTTTGTATCGGACACCTTTCAAGGCCAGGGGGATCAGCATAACGATGATCAGTGCATTAAAGATAACCGCACTCAGGATCGCACTTTGGGGTGATCCAAGATTCATGATATTCAAGGCAGCAAGTGGTCCAACTCCATTCTTTCCGGAATAGAGTGAAATGGCTATTGCCGGAATGATGGCAAAATATTTGGCCACATCGTTGGCGATGCTGAAGGTGGTCAGGGAGCCCCTCGTCATCAACAGTTGTTTCCCGACCTCTACGACTTCGATCAGTTTTGTTGGATTGCTGTCCAGATCCACCATGTTCCCGGCTTCCCGTGCGGCTTGTGTTCCCGTATTCATGGCAATGCCAATGTCTGCCTGTGCGAGTGCAGGCGCATCGTTGGTCCCATCACCAATCATGCCCACCAGGTGACCGTTTGCCTGCTCTTCCCGGATTCGGTGCAATTTATCCTCTGGGGTCGCTTCTGCCATGAAATCGTCTACTCCGGCTTCAGCTGCTATGGCGGCTGCGGTCAATGAATTGTCTCCTGTGATCATCACCGTCCGGATTCCCATTTTCCTCAGTTCGGCAAAGCGCTGCTTGATACCTCCCTTCACAATGTCTTTCAGGTGTATGACACCGAGCACTCTCTTGTCTTGTGCCACGACCAAAGGAGTAGCACCCTGCCTGGCCAGTTCGGTGACTATTTCCTGGATCTTTTGCGTGTAGAAACCATTGTTGCTTTGGACAAAGCTTTTAATGGCCTCTGATGAACCCTTTCTGATCATGTGAACGGTGCCGTCATCGGAGGTAAAATCAACGCCACTCATTCTGGATTGAGCCGTGAAAGGAATAAAGGTGGCATTGAGTTGGTGCACTTCGCGACCCCGGATATTGAATTGCTCTTTAGCCAAAACAACAATGGAACGTCCTTCGGGTGTTTCGTCCGATAAGGAGGAGAATTGGGCCGCGTCTGCAAGCTCTTCAACGGTTACGCCTTCGGCTGGAATAAAATTTGTGGCCATTCTGTTGCCCAAGGTGATCGTTCCTGTTTTATCCAGTAAAAGTACATCCACATCACCGGCAGCCTCAATGGCTCTTCCGCTTGTAGCAATAACATTGCGCTGCAGGAGTCTGTCCATGCCGCTGATCCCGATTGCACTCAGTAACCCGCCTATTGTAGTTGGAATCAGGCAAACAAGCAACGCAATCAAAACCGGCAAGGTTAGGTTCTGAGATTCCGCCAAACCTGAAGCCGACAAGCTGTAACTAAAGAAAGCCGGCAAGGTGGCTACGGCCAGCAGAAAGACAATCGTCAATCCTGAAATTAGAATTGACAAGGCAATTTCGTTCGGCGTTTTTTGACGCTTTGCCCCTTCAACCAGTGAAATCATCCTGTCTATGAAGGTGTTACCCGGTTCTGAGGTGATGCGTATCAGCACACGGTCGCTGATCACTTTTGTCCCACCGGTAACGGCCGACCTGTCACCTCCGCTTTCACGGATAACCGGGGCAGATTCGCCTGTAATGGCGGATTCGTCGACACTGGCAATCCCTTCGGTTACTTCACCATCGGAAGGGATGATGTCACCCGCCTCACAAATAACGATATCGCCCAATCTGAGTTCAGTAGCATTGATGGATATCTCCACTTTCCCGGAGAGCTTTCGGGCAATTGTCTGCTTGCGGTTTTTTCTCAAACTGTCAGCCTGAGCCTTTCCTCTCCCTTCGGCAATAGCCTCGGAAAAATTTGCAAACAACACAGTGAACCATAACCATATTGTTATGTTCAGATTAAAAAATGAAAAATTGTGCTGATAAATATCTGACATCACAACAATTGTTGTAAGAAGTGCACCTATCCCAACAATGAAAATGACGGGATTTTTAATAAGTAATGCAGGATTCAGCTTGATAAAACTGTCCTTCACTGCCTGAAAAGCCAGCTTACGGTTGAAAAGAGTTGTATTTTGTTTTGTACTCATGGAGTTGAATGTTAAAAGGTGACACCATTGTTCATTAGCAAATGTTCAGCAATAGGTCCAAGTGCAAGGGCCGGGAAATGCGTCAATCCTCCAACAATCAGGATGACTGCAATCAGCAAACCGACAAACAGCCAGTTGTCTGTATGAAAAGTTCCGGCCGAAGATGGGGTGATGTTCTTGCGCCCCATGCTATCGGCAATTGCCATCACTGGCAGGATAATTCCGAATCGGCCAATCAGCATGCCTATTCCGATGGTCAGATTGTAAAATTCGGTATTTGCATTTAATCCGGCGAAAGCACTGCCGTTGTTGCCTGCTGCAGAAGCATAGGCGTAAAGAATTTCGGACAGTCCATGCGGTCCGGTGTTGTTCAGACTTGAAATTCCCGGATGAATGACAGAAGCCAGGGCCGCAAACAGAATGATCACCACATTGGGAGCAAGAACTGCAACCATCGCCATCTGTACCTCGAATTTTTGAATCTTCTTTCCGAGGTATTCAGGAGTTCTGCCGACCATTAATCCGGCAATAAACACAGTTAGGATGATAAAAATTACCATGCCATACAATCCGGAACCTACACCGCCAAAAATAATTTCACCTAGCATCAGGTTGATCATGGCAACCATTCCGGCTAGCGGCGACAGGCTATCGTGCATCGCATTGACCGAACCATTGGAGACTGCAGTAGTAGAAGTGGCCCATAGAATGCTGTTTGTAATTCCAAAACGGGTTTCCTTTCCTTCCATCAAAGGCAATTTTCCGAAAATTGGATTGGAGGAATATTCTGCATACAACGAAATGCCCAAACCAATCAGCAATAGAATCATCATGGCCGTAAAAATTGTCCATCCTTGTCGCGTTGACCCAACCATTTTACCGTAGGTGAATGTTAAAGCAGCCGGGATAAGCAACAATGCCAGCATTTCCAGAAAGTTGCTGAAAGGGGTCGGATTTTCATAAGGGTGCGCACTGTTTGCATTGAAAAAACCACCCCCATTGGTTCCCAATTGCTTGATGGCAATCTGGGAAGCCGCCGGACCCTGTGGGATGACCTGTGTGCCGCCCTGAATTGTTTGAACTGTATCGTAGGATTTAAAGTTTTGCACCACTCCCTGTCCTACCAAAACAACCGAAAACAGAATGGACAACGGCAGTAAAACATAGAGTGTGCATCTGGTCAGATCAGACCAGAAATTCCCAAGAGTGTCCGTTGTCTTGCGGGATATCCCCTTAATAAGTGCAATTAGAACGGCTATGCCGGTAGCCGCACTGACAAAATTTTGTACTGTTAAACCAATCATCTGGACTAGGTAGCTGAGGGTCGTCTCGCCTGCATATCCCTGCCAGTTGGAATTTGTCATGAAGCTCACAGATGTATTGAAGGCGGAATGCCAGCTCACATTTGCAAGATGTGCAGGATTCATTGGCAGGTAACTCTGAAATATCTGAAGGAGAAAGAGAAAGACAAAGCCAACCAGATTGAACATGAGTAACCCAAAAGTGTAGGTTTTCCAATTGGTCTCTTCTTCACCGTCTATACCCGTCAATTTGTAAGTCAGTTTTTCGAGCCAGCCAAAGACTGGTATCATCAGATGGTTCTTCCCGGTGAAAACTTTGTACATATAATTACCCAAAATAGGGGTCAAGCCAATTAAAACGGCATAAAACAGAATGATTTGAATAAAATCTTGTGAAGTCATAAAATTGTGTTTTTAATTATATGGTAATTCCAACTGTCAGATGGATATAATCATTTCTTGAGTAGGTTGCTGACGGATTGACAATCAAAGCTACCTTAACAGGAAGTGAATAGGATTCGGTGATTTTAAGCCCTTTTGAAATGCTTGCACCAATGTTGACCACGGAGAATGACTTCCTGGTCGCTTCTGCATCAAAAACAGTGGTTCCGTAATTGTTGTAATAGCTGGCCCAGGGAGTAAATCCCAGGAAGAAGGCTGCCGCTCCTTTGGAATAACCCAGCTCTGCATAGGTCGACCAGGCTTGTCTGGTAGAATCATCTGCCCGCTTGTCGTAGCCGTAAACTATTGTACTCCAGGTAATGTTAATGGGAAATGACTTGGAACCAGTATAGCCGATGGTTCCTTCTACACGATGACCGGTCTGGTCGCGTCCATAATTGAAATAATTGCTGCGCGTAAAATTCCAGTTGTAGTCTGTCAAAACGATCTTCAGTAAGCCTTTCGTGATGATAAGGTAGGGATCAACCTCCTTGTAACTTCCTGCGAAATCTGTTGATCCCCAAACACCCGCCTCAAGTTTTCCTGTGGAAAAGGATATTGTTGGCTGAATGTTCGGAACCGGGTTTTGCGTCGAAAGGGATCCTCTCCAAACATAACTGCTTACAAGATCGGCCGTGACCGTAAATTTGGAGCCAGAGTCCGCAGCCTCCACCAATGGTGGGAATGAAACGGAAAACGCCAAGAAAATACTAAGCAGGCAGATAAGTCTCCTACTGCTCAACCCGGGGAATATTTTAGTGATTTTCATTTCTTCTTTTAATTCTTTCATTTTGATTCAGATTTTGATCCTTCTCCTGATCCAGTTTGAATAGTTTTCCTGCCAGGCCTCCAACGACCAGTACAATAAGTACACCGCCAATAAACTTGAGTATGAAGAATATTTCAGTCATTTGTTTGAGTTGCTAAAATTTCTCTGGTTTTATCAGGGCATACACAAGGTATACCAGTAAAAGAAGCGCGATGAATGCTCCGGCGATATTTCCTCCCGTTGTACCACTTGCATGTGCCACCACTAAAATTATTGTTTTCATATCCTCTCATTTAATTTTGAAAAATTATCACTGACAAAGGTGAACAGGTATTCATAATGATTTTAAAAGGAAATGCAGTGAGTTTGTAAAGAAATTATAAGGATTTGATTGAAAGGGATGACGCTGCTTTTTCTGCCAAAAAGAGACAGCGGGCTTTCGGGATATTCCCGGGAAAGCCCGCTGTTTAATAGATATTCTGAAATGTTCCTACTCGATCTTGATGGGGAAGATCACAATGGGAATTCCAAATTTGAAGAATCGTTTCTGTATAGAGAATATGGTATGATTGTGCAGCAACTGTGACATGAAGAACGTTTTTGAAAAGACAAGTTGCCCGCCGAAAAAGGTTGAATTGGGAAGTAAGCGGGTCAATTTTTTAACGATCTGGTAGACT
>Ga0214225_1000334_pt1 | contig 11911 bp, 9 predicted proteins | sample TroBogypolimnion_31_FD_153063 | JGI IMG/M metagenome (GOLD analysis project Ga0214225, IMG submission 153063) | Freshwater microbial communities from Trout Bog Lake, WI - 17SEP2007 hypolimnion | ecosystem: Environmental > Aquatic > Freshwater > Lake > Hypolimnion/Profundal zone | place: Trout... | reverse complement strand
CTGCCGGCTGTCTCCAGCAGCCAGGCCATGCTGTTGCTGCGCATCCCGCCCCGCCAGCAGTAGAGACAGAGTGCCCCTTTCTGCTTTCTGGCCTGAAGTACGAAACTTTTGAGCTTCGGTCCGACCAGTTCCAGCCCCTTCAAAACTGCCGTATCCTTTCCCTGTTGCTTGTAGAGTGTTCCGACAACGACCCGTTCCTGGTCACTGAAAAGGGGAAACGAGAGGGCATTGGGCAGATGGCCCTGGCTGTACTCGGCAGGAGTCCGGATATCCAGAACAGGATTTTCCTTCATCTTCGCAATAAACTCATCAACTTTCAGGGTGGCCATTTGTCACATCAAATTCGTACAAATTTAACCCAAATTGATCAGATCACAATTGACAAAATGCAAAGCAATAATGTCCTCCTCAGGCGCAATCCAAAATCGAAATTCCAAAATCGAAAATTCTTTTGTAGCTTTGACTATCTCTATAACTACTATTAACTCCTCGAAATGAAAACAAATCAATTAATTCTTTCCATCCTGCTGGTGGGAATCGCCTTCGGCACGGCCTGGGCCATCCGGGGTCAGTTCGGCCATGAGCCTGGAGCCGCTTTCGCCGGAATGATAGGTGGTGCTGCACTCCTGCTGGTCGCCAGACGCCAGGATTGGCACCACAAAATGTTGCCCGTGATCGCCTTATCGGCCATAGGTTGGGGTACCACCGGAATGATCAGTTACGGCATGGTCACAGGCTACTGCAAGGCTCCGGATCTGATTAACTCCACCTACGGCTTTCTCTCGCTTTTTGTGATTGGGGGTCTCTTTGGACTCTTCGGCGGTGGACTGGTTGGACTATCCCTGACTTCGAATTCCACCACGAAAGTGAAATGGGCCTCCCTGCTAGCAGAGATGGTAGCCGGGGGAGTCATCACCTATTTCTTCCTCATCGAACAGGTCGAACTGCTGATGACCCCTCCCCGCAACGAATCCTGGGCCATCTGTCTGGGAGCAGGCGGTGCCATGGTGTGGCACATGCTGCGAAATGGCCACACTTCCGCATTACGGGTTGCTTTTTATGCCATGCTGGGAGCCGGGTTCGGTTTTTCGTTCGGTAATTTCCTACAGATATCTGGAGACCTTCTGCAAATTCATTTCAACATGTGGAATGTAATGGAATACAACATCGGATTCTGGGGTGGGTGTGGAATGGCATACGGAGTATTCACCTCCGAATGGCCTAAAAATGAATACCCTGCCGGGAAAAATGAAAATTCTCTCTCCCTGCTATTGATCCTGCTGATCATTCCCCTGCTGGTCTGGAAAGACGCCTTCCGCGTAAGCGAAATGATGAAAAGCGGCTTCATGGAGAATGACCCTTCAAAGGCACTCTTCCTCGCCATCCTGACCCTTGTCATCCTGGCGCTCCTGAATCTGATCGTCCGACTCAAAATAAAAGGGAAACAGGAGTTCGGTCAGCAGGAGCTGATGACACTTTTCGTGTCGCTGTTTTGCACCTACATCATCTGGAGCTACCTGATAACTGGGATTTTTATGGGGGTGGTGAGGTACGAACAACCGCTGTATGTCGTCAATCTGTTGGTTTTCCTGCTCCTCTTCCGGAAATCGGTCACCCCGTTTCAGGAGAACCATTCCAGAGAACTTTTCCCCAAGGAGAGATGGGCTTTCTATTTTTTCACTATCATTGCGGCAATTATCCTGCTTTCTCTGGTATTGTACGTGATACCTGAAAAACTTCCGGGAGCCAACATTCGTTTTCCGTCCTAGTTATGATAAAATATGCCCTGATCCTGTTGATGCTGACAAGTTGCCTTGCTGCCACAGCCAGGAACCCCAAAGAGCAACCTCCATTGATGGCCAAGGGGGCACAGGTTACAAAGGCCGGAGGTGGATTTGCCTTCACCGAAGGCCCTGCCGTGGCTCCTGATGGACGGGTCTATTTCACGGATCAGCCAAACGACAAGATCTGGATCTGGAGTGAAAAGGGAACCATCACCACCTTCACCCAAATTTCTGAAAGATCCAACGGCACCTACTTCAATGCAAAAGGGGAACTGGTTACCTGTGCCGATCTGCACAACAGGCTGGTGGCCTTCTCTGGCGACGGACAACGCCGCACGCTGGTTGAAGGTTTTGACGGCAAACACCTGAATGGCCCAAACGATCTCTGGATAGCACCCAACGGCGGCATTTACTTCTCGGATCCCTACTATTTCCGCGATTACTGGGAAGAGGGACACCAGGAGGAACAGAGCACCCGCGGGGTCTATTACCTTTCACCGGAAGGAAAAGTAACACGCGTCATAAGCGACTACAAACAACCGAACGGACTGATCGGAACACCGGACGGGAAGAGCCTGTACGTGAGCGACATCCAGGATCACAAGATCTGGAAATACGAAATTGCGGCAGACGGTTCACTGCTCAACAAGACCTTCTTTGCCCCGGAGGGTTCAGATGGGATGACCATCGACAGGGCAGGCAATGTCTTCCTGACCAATCAATGTGTTTCAGTTTTTAATTCAAAGGGTGAAAATATCGCCAAGATTGCCATCCCTGAGCAGCCATCCAATCTGTGTTTTGGCGGAAAGAAAAGGGATATTCTCTTCATCACGGCCCGGACCTCCGTCTTCACGCTTAAAATGAGAACAAGGGGGTTTTAGCCCGGGTATTTCCGAAAAATTTGGATACAATCGTAATGGGTCAGTTGCGGCTATAAATTTGGGATAGTTTGATCCTGCGAAGATCGGTCTGCGAAAGGTGGGTCTTTTTGAGCTGGCTTCCCGCGCAATAACCCAGCAAAACATAGGATCCCACAAAATGAACGGCAGTATAGCAATACCATCCGTCGGGATTCGTTTCGATATTTTTGATTCTTTGCCACGATTTTCCCTCGTCTTTCGAGATGGCGATGGTAAGTGGGGTCCGCTTCCCTTTGGTGGCAGGATTGGAATTGTCGTTGTTGTTCCAGACCAACAGCAGATCTCCCGTTCGGGGGATACGGTCGATGGCTGCCGGCGACAGCGGAGATTTGATGTTGCTTCTTTGAGCTGCGGTCCAGCCAATACCTCCATCTGTCGACCACGACTGGTACTGAAATCCCGAGTTGGTCCTCATCCACATCAGGATGCGGCCCTCTTTCAACTCCACCACACCCGGCTCCTGCACCACCACGCTGTCTGGATTGGCGACTTCCCTGCCTGGTTGCCAGTTTCTGCCATTGTCGTCGGAGTAATAGCTCCATGCACTGCCCAATCGGTTCTTCCTGTCGGGGATGCTGTTCCCGTGATAGGCCACGGCCATCAGCAGCCTGCCGCTTTTCAGCTGAATCACTCTGTGGTTGTTCAATACAAAATATCCCTCACGGTCTTGAATGCACCGAACAGGTTCACTCCAGCTCCTGGCTTCATCCCCGGAGAACCTGACCATCGGGATGCAATCCGTGACCGAGTTTTTCCTCAGGTAGAAGAGGGCGATCTCCCCATTCTGCAGCCGCAGCAGAGATACCGACATCACATTCATTTTGCCCTCATTCTCCAAAACCAGATGATCTTCCCGGTCCCAGCTTTTGCCTTTGTCGGACGAAAATCTTCCGGCAAGATATGCGGTTGCGTGATCGTCTGAGGAGCTCCCCGTGTAATGGGTATAGACGAACAACAATCGTCCGTCTTTCAGGGTAATGAAATCCCCTTCACTGTTTCTTGGATTATCGGGACCGGGCGGAAGCATGATAACCACCTCTTTGCCCTTTTCTCCGGCAAAGCAGGAGTAGGACAAAGCGGTGGTTATCAATATTTCCCCCATCAAAAAGAGAGAAATCAAACAGGTTTTCATTTTACAAACGAGGCAGCGGCCATGTAGTCGTAGCTCTTCTGAACACTCACGAGCGGTTCAAAATTGTAACGTTCCACCTCAACGAAGTAATCCTTGATTCCTATGGCATAACCTTGCTCCATAATGGCCTTGAAATCCAGCAATCCGCTCTCGCCGATCTCCTTTTCATCCTTGATGTGAAGCAATTTGATCCGGTCCGGATATTTTTTCATGTATTCAACAGGAGAGCAACCACCCTTCATCACCCAATAAACATCCATCTCAAAAATCACATTTTTGGGGTTGGTATTCTTAAGCATAAAGTCATAGATCACCTGATCGCCAATCTTGGTGAACTCGTGGTTGTGGTTGTGCCAGCCAAACTGCATCCCCGAGGCTGCCGTCAATTCTCCAATGGCATTGAAATAATCCATTTGAACTTTCAGGTCTTCCAGTGTTTCCGGCCACTTCATGCCGGGTTTAATCATGAACTTCATGCCGGTTTTGGCGTGATCCGCAATGGCAGTTTTCCACCAATCCATACAGGCAGCATGGGTCTCCTTGGTGTAGTTGGGACCACCCAAATGGCAGCTGCTCAGCTTCATCCCCAAATCTTTGACCCGCTTGGTAATCTCTTCAGGCGTCATGCCATAAATTTTGCCATTGTCATAAGAAGCCGTTTCAAGCGAATAATAGCCCATCTCGGCTGCTTTTTTGAGCGTACCGGCCGCATCCTTGGTCATGTCATCACGCAAGGAATAGAGCTGAAGGCCTACCTTTTTCTTCTTTTTTCCTGCCGGGATAGCTGCAGAAACCAGGTTGGCACCAATCATACTTCCCGCAACTACCAGAGAAGTGGTCTTAAAGAAATCTCTTCTGTTCGTCATAGCAATATTGTTTATCGATTTTTGTTGATTCGTAAAAATAGCTTTTATTTTGTTTGGTTCTATGCTGTTTTATAATTGCAAACAATCATTTTAGGTAGGTGCAAACAGCCTTGCAGAATCAATTTATTCCAATGCAACAAAGGCCACTTCCCGAAGGAGTGGCCTTGTCACTAAAGTTGTTTAATCACGCTAACAATAAAAAATTCGCTATCAATAAGACTCACTAATCCGCAAATTGTTACACCTTCCGCAAAAAGAAATTAAAAAAACTGGAGCCCTTGACGGAAAGGACTGCCAATGAGCAATTTGTTTTTCATTCTTCCCAAAAGAAACATCTGCAACTGCACGATATCAATTTTTGCGTTTCGTGAATTATTTGAACCGCCCAAACCATCTGATGATTATCTTTGTCTGGAACAATGGGTTCAAATCACTAATAACTATCAACATGAAGAAATTTTTCAAATACCTTGGATTGGGGTTGTTGCTTTTGCTGATTTGCCTGATCATATGGATCAGCCGCAACCTCAAAGACCAGCATCCTGATTATTCCGTCAACCTGAAAATTCTCAACAACGCGCCTGCACAACTTTCAGCCGGATTTTCAGCCATGCCGATCACCCCGATCGTACCCGATCGTTGGGACGATAAAAACAAGAATGCCGAGTACGAACCCGGCAAAGGCGATACCTATACCGACGGCAATGGCAACGGCAAGTTTGATCCGGTCTGGATTGCAGGCTTCGGAGAGAATAGGGCCGCCAACGGCGTTCATGACGACCTCTGGGCACGTGCCATGGTCATCGACGACGGCAAAACACGTCTGGCCATTGTGGTGCTGGATGCCATCGGTTTCATGAACAACGATGTGATCGACGTGAGGGAACGCGTTTCAAAAGAGTCGGGGATCACCTACGCCATCATATGTTCCACCCATACCCACGAGGGTCCGGATCTGTTGGGTCTCTGGGGTCCCAATCCCTTTACGAGCGGCATCAATCCTGCCCACATGGAATATGTGAAGAACCAGGCCGCCAAGGCCATCGACAATGCGGCAAAAAGTATTCGTCCGGTTCGTCTATCCATCTCCCAGGACCTGACCGGTGCAAGCAATCTGGTCATCGATACCCGGAAACCGGAAGTATTCGATTCTGGTCTCCGCTTGCTGCAGTTCCTCGACAAGGAGAATGGCAAAACACTGGGAACCCTCATATCCTGGGGTGACCATCCCGAAACACTCTGGAGCGAAAACCTGTTGTTGTCCTCCGATTTCCCCCATTTTGTCAGGGAAGGAGTCGAAAAAGGAGTCTTCAAAAAAGACAGTCTGGTGCGGCCGGGTGTCGGCGGCGTTGCAGTCTATGCCAGTGCCTGCGTGGGCGGACTGATGACGACCCATCCCCGCCTGACCATCAAGGATCCCTTTACCGGAGAAGAGTTCAAGGCGCCCACCTTCGGAAAGGCTGCCGCCCAGGGCAAACAACTGGCCAACCTGGCGCTGACCGCCATGGCTAAACCCGAAGAGGTAATCGATTCGGCAGCCATTTCAATCATCGCAAAGACTTTGCCCCTCCCCCTCGACAATACCATGTTCAAACTGGCTGCTATGCTGGGTGTGATGAAACGCGGAACAACCGGCTGGATGAAGATGAAATCAGAACTGTCTGTCATCAAAATCGGCCCCATCTCGATGGTCACGATCCCCGGTGAACTCTATCCCGAAATTTTAAACGGAGGAATTGAGTCCCCCGAAGGCCAGGACTACAAAATTGCCCCTGTGGAAGTACCTGCCATCCGCGATTTGATGCCCGGCAAATACAAATTTATGTTCGGCCTTGCCAACGACGAAATCGGATACATTGTTCCAAAAAGCCAATGGGACGAAAAAGCACCGTACACCTATGGACGAGACAGTGGCCCTTACGGGGAGGTCAACTCCCTCGGACCCGAGACGGCTCCCACGATTCACAGCAACATCAAGGCGATGCTGGAAGAATTGAAATAGGAGTGACTAAAGTGAACTAAAGTGACTAAAGTTATGGACACCCAACAAATGTTGTCTTGTCTCAAGTACTTTAGTCACTTTAGTTCACTCTAGTCACTTCAAGTACTTTTCCAGCTCCTTCACCTCCTTTACGACGGCATCTGCCCCGGCCGTCCACAGAATCTGATCGGCAAGAATTCCCGTGTTGATGCAAATGGTTCTAATTCCTGCGGCCTTGGCCGACTCAACACCCAGCGGAGCATTTTCAACCACCAGTACCTGATCGGCGCTGTATCCTGATTTCTTCAGTGCATTCAGATAGGGCTCCGGATCTGGTTTCCCGTGCCGGACATCCTTGGCCGAGACGATAGTTCCCTGTTCAATCAATCCCGCAAAATCATTGCAAAGGCCATCCAGCAACTGCTCCTGTGCCGAGCCTGTTACTACCCAGATGGCAATACCAGCGGCTCTGATCCGCTGCATCAGCTCCTTCATCCCCGGAAAGGGAACCGGTTTGGGCAACTCTTCAAAGAACTCGCTTTTCCTGGCGTAGATATGAAGAATCTCCTCTTCGGTAGCCTTCCTTCCCAGCTTCTCGGCGAAGCACATTTGAATGGTGGAGGCTCCCGTCCTGCCCTCATTCAGGTAAACCCGCTCCAGTGGGAAATCCACACCAAGATCGGCAAAAGCCCTGTTCCATGCCTGGGCGTGATTTCCCATCGAATCGTAAATCACCCCATCCATATCAAAAAAAATGGCCTTGAGATCCCCAAAGCCATTTGGAATTTTTTCGTTTTGCATCTTATAATATCAAAAAGGATTCACTTTTGATGGAGGAATATCCCTCCCGAATCCCGATCATTTTTTGAATCTTAATTTCCGTCCCCAACAGGCACCTAACCAATCACAGCTTTTTTGAAATTTGATCCAGCAAGGGGATTACCTTTTTCTGGTCTGCAAAACCGGTGGCACCCATCAGATAGTTTCCCTTCCACCTGAGCATTACAGTACCATTGTTGGGATCCTTGATGATCAAGTCGCCCTCCGCAGGTTGCTTTAGCTTCGCCTCTGCATAATTGATGTATTTCAACAACATCTGCTCAATTTCAGCCCTGTCGGCTCTTTCCAGGATAAAGAGTGTAATTTCTGCTCCCTCCAGGGAATATTTCGCTCTTACCGCAGACCCTAGGAATCCCATTCCCATGAACTCCGTTGGAATGTACTGACAGGTGTTGGGCTCCAGGTTTTCCTTTGGAAACAACCCGATCACTTTCGGGTATTCCGGTTTGGCACACAAGGTTTTGGAGAACTCCCGGGCGAGATCGCTCAATGAAAATCCGGCTGCTTTTTCCAGCAACATGCCACTCATCTTCACGTAATACTTTCCGGCTACGAAATTGAATGTAGTCGCATCTCCGTAACCTTCGAGTCCGACAGGTTTTATTTCTGCCTTTGGCGACCGTTCCATGCTGTAGATACCATATGCATGCAAAGGGTCTGCATGATCGTAAACCTCAATGGTCAGCTCAGCCCCGTTGTTGGTCCAGCCGGCCACGGAGAGGCTCTCAAAACCATAACTAAGGTAAAATTCTGCAGCACCGTCAATGTGCTCGAACAAATTCTCCTTGTTGAAAATTTGCACTTTCCCGTCAGGCGTCCAGTTGGCCGGTGTCGGAAACACAATTTCCTGCGCAAATGTCCCAAATGGAAACAGCAACAGTCCCAAAATTAGAATTCTTCTCATCGTGAATATTTTTACAAAGGAAGGACGCAATCGTACACATCAACCCTCAGAATCATTCATTTCAAATTTGAACGGGCTCAGACAAGAAACTCTGCCGGGACAAACCTGATTCGGGCAATATCCGTAATCCGCTCTTTCACGTCAAAACCATTGGGACAGGTTACCGAGCAAACTCCTGTACACGACTCACAGGGATTGACAGGCAGGTTCAGTGCCGCAACCGTGGTTTGTGCCTTTGCAGGATAGGAGTAGCCGTAATTGTACATGTAGGAACGCATCAGGTCAGGAATGGGCAGATTCTGCGGACACTGTCCCGAGCAGCTCAGACATCCGTGACAATAGAGCCCGGTCTCGTTCATCGCCAGCTGAAGATCGCCCTTGTCCTTTTCGTCAAGTTCGTGATTAAGTGCAACCTCCCAGTTTTCCTTCAGCATCTCAAAATTGGTGATACCAGGAATGCAGGTATGAATCAATGGATTCGACAAAGCCCATTTCAGAGCCGCCTTGCAATTGACTGGTTTTTTCTTCTCTTTGTCGAGGAAACCGCCGGCCATGCTCTTCATTCCGATGATACCCAGACCGGCATCATTGGCCCTTTGAAGTGCTTTCTGCATCTCCGCATCATCTTTCAGACGGAAGTTGTAGGAGGTCAGGACGATATCGTACAATTTACTATCTACAGCAGCATTTAGTACCTCTGCCATGTTGGAATGGGTCGAAATGCCGACAAATTTGGCCTTCCCGCTTGCTTTGGCCCTTTTTAACGCTTCGGTATATCTTGGATCCAGGACATAGGCCCTGTCACCGCCAGCATGCAAATACAAGATATCCACATAACTCATCTGCAGCCGCTTCAGGCTCTGGTCAAATTTTTCGAGGAACTGTTCCGTCGACATCCCCTCCCTTGATGGGTGTATCTTGGTGGAGATGATCACCTTATCTCTCGGAATATCCTTAAAATAGTTGCCTACCATCTCTTCGTTACGTCCGTTCTCGTAGCCGCTGGCGGTGTCAAAATGGCGGATTCCCTTTTCATAGGCTGCCTTCAGAATGTTGGGATTGTCGGCACGCATCACTCCCATGCTGATGATCGGAACCTCTATTCCGGTATTCCCGAGGGTACGGTAAATAACCTTCTTTTTCTTCTTCTCCTTGTTCTTTTTGTTCTTACCTGCAGCAGGCAAGGCCTGGGCCGTCATACCAAGGGTCGCCGTAGCGCCCAGCAACAAAAAATTTCTCCTGTTAAGAATTGAATTTGCCATAAAGTGAAGTTAATTATCCGTGAAACGATAGAAAAGGAACTTTCAAAACGGTTTGAAAATTAGCAAAAATATCTTGGTTATTCAACTGCTTTCAAACAAGTCACTTTCGCAGATTATAACAGTTCCTGAGAAAATTCCTACCTTTGCCGGGTTAGTCATACTGCACCCAAATGATTGCATCCCCGAATAACGTTTTTACTGGTTGGAAGAAATTATTCGAACACCGGAAGAAACTATTTTAAAATCTGCCGTATGATTGGGAGATAGGTTTCGCAAACTACATAGTACCAGGAAGAGACAAAGTACATTCATGAAGAATAAATTCGACGTAATCATCGTAGGAGCGGGTCCGGCAGGCATTTTTACTGCCTACGAGCTAATAAAGGAATCTCCAAATTTAAGCATCCTGATGCTCGAAAAGGGAAGGGACATCTACAAGCGGAATTGCCCCAAACTCACCAATGGTGGCACCTGCGTCAATTGCAAACCCTGTTCCATCACCACAGGATGGGCCGGAGCAGGTGCCTTTTCCGATGGAAAGCTCTCCCTTTCGCCCGAAGTGGGTGGTACTCTGCCCGATTACATCGGCATGGAAAAAGCAGGCGAGATGATCCGATACACCGACGACATCTACCTCAAATTCGGCGCGGATACAGACATCCACGGTCTTTCCGAGACCCCGCCCATGCGCGAAATCAGGCGAAAATCGATAGAGGCCAACCTGAAACTGGTGCAATGTCCGGTCAGGCACCTGGGAACAGAAAAGACCCGGGAACTCTATCGTTCGCTCTACGAACACCTCAACAACAGTGGGGTAGAGGTGCGGTTCAATTCACCCGTAACCGAAATCCTGATTGAAAACCATTCCGTCACCGGAGTTAAAACAAACACAGAAACCTTTTCGGGAAAGCACGTGGTCATGGCCATCGGCCGGGACGGATCCGACTGGCTGATGAAACAGTGTGCAGCAAAAGCCATCCCGACGGAGGTGGGCATCATCGACATCGGGGTGAGACTGGAGTGCCGAAATGAGGTGATGCAGGAGATCAACGACAATTTTTACGAAGCAAAACTGATCCATTACACCCATACTTTCGACGACAAAGTCCGGACCTTCTGCTCCAACCCGGGCGGCTTCGTCTCGTCCGAATATTACGACAACAACCTGGCCGTGGTAAACGGGCACAGCTACAAGGACCTGAAGAGCGACAACACCAACTTCGCCCTGCTCGTCTCACAGAAATTCACGGAGCCTTTCAACGCTCCCATCGAATACGGCAAACACATCGCCCGACTGGCCAACATGCTTACCCGGAATAAAATCCTGGTCCAGCGATTCGGAGATCTCGTCCGCGGCCGCCGCACCACCTACGACCGACTGTTCAGGAACAATATCATCCCGACACTGAAGGACGCTGTACCCGGAGATTTGAGCCTGGTCCTGCCCCACCGCATCCTCTTCGACATCATTGAGATGATTAAATCGCTGGACAAGGTGAGTCCCGGACTGGCAAGCGACGAAACACTGCTTTACGGCGTCGAAGTCAAATTCTACTCCAACATTGTCAAAGTTGACAAGAGTTTTCAAAGCCCTGCCGTGAAGAATCTATATTTTGGCGGCGACGGGGCCGGAATAACCCGCGGACTGATGCAAGCCTCCGTCAATGGGGTGCTGATAGCCCGTGAAATAGTAAAAAGTTTAGCCACAAAATCATGACAAAACCAGATATCCGCAAGCTTCTCGAAACACGTATCCTCGTGCTGGACGGAGCCATGGGAACAATGATCCAACGTTATAAATTCGATGAATCCGACTTCCGTGGAGAACGGTTCAGGGATTGGCCCTCCTCCTTGAAGGGCAACAACGATCTGCTCTGCCTCACCAAACCCGAATCCATCCGGCAGATCCACGAGGCTTTTCTGGAGGCGGGGGCAGATATTCTGGAGACCAACACCTTCAATGCCACCTCCATCTCCCAGGGCGACTATGGCACCCGGGATTTTGTAAGGGAAATAAACAGGGAGGCCGCAAAAATTGCCCTGAAGGCGGCTGCCAAATTCTCAACGCCTGAGAAACCCAGGTACGTAGCTGGCTCAATAGGCCCTACCAACAAAACCTGTTCCATGTCGCCGGATGTCAATGACCCCGGTTTCAGAGCCATCTCATTTCAGGATTTGAAGCTCTCCTACCGGGAACAGGTGGAAGGCTTGTTGGAGGGGGG
>Ga0214225_1000329_pt1 | contig 12013 bp, 9 predicted proteins | sample TroBogypolimnion_31_FD_153063 | JGI IMG/M metagenome (GOLD analysis project Ga0214225, IMG submission 153063) | Freshwater microbial communities from Trout Bog Lake, WI - 17SEP2007 hypolimnion | ecosystem: Environmental > Aquatic > Freshwater > Lake > Hypolimnion/Profundal zone | place: Trout... | reverse complement strand
CGTGAATAATCTATGAGCAAGATATTGATGGAAGGTGTCACATAACGGTGCTGAAAGGCATCATCGAGAATAATAACATCCGGCCTTTTTTCGCTGATTGCCAAAATTTTTTCGATGCCGCGAACCCGCTTCTCATCTACAGCAACCATCACGGAAGGGAATTTTTTCTTGATCTGCAATGGTTCATCCCCTGTCTGCCGGCTGGTAGAGTTGGTTTCAACCACCATAAAACCACGGCTTTTGCGCTTGTACCCACGGCTCAGTACGGCTATGTCAAATTTTTTACTCAGCAGCCTTATCAGGTGTTCCGTGTGGGGAGTCTTGCCCGTTCCGCCTACCGTGATGTTGCCCACTGAAATAACGGGAACTTCAAACTCTCTTCCCCGAAGAATGTTCAAATTAAAGAGGGTGTTCCGGAAGTTAACGATCATCCCGTACACCAGGGAGAACAGATAGAGTACTAGTTTCTTCAAGGCAATTAGTTAATTTCCAAATTAAATGGCATCCGTGTATAAATTCCCTTCGCATTTGCCTCCCTGGAAAAATTTTTCCAATAATCATAGGTTGTACCCATGATGGATTCCATCATTTTCGTCTGCATCCTGACAGAGAAATTCTTCAGTAGTTCTGCAAAGGGATCTTTTTGTTTGGGAAGTTCCCTGATTCTGTAATCGGTGATGCCAGCCTTTTCGGCAGCAAGTTTCAATGCCTCTTTCAATCCTCCGAATCCATCCACCAAACGATTATTTCTGGCATTCACGCCGCTCCAAACCCGACCCTGACCAATAGAATCGACGGCAGCTGTACTCATTTTACGGCCATCTGCCACGTGAGAAAGGAAGACGTTGTAGGTGCTCTCTACATAACTTTGCATCAGTTTGGATTCGAAGGGAGTCATCTTCCGCGTCACGGAAGGCATATCGGAATGTTCATTCGTCATGACATTATCGAAAGTGATGCCAATCTTGTTGCCAAGTAGATCACCGAAGTTTGGAATGGTACCGAAAACACCGATGGAGCCGGTGATGGTGGTTTGATCTGCAAGGATCATTGCCGCCGGAGAAGAGATGTAATATCCGCCTGAGGCAGCATAATCGCCCATCGAAACGATAACAGGTTTCACCTCCTGCGCAAGTTTGACCTCTCTCCAGATCACTTCAGATCCAAAAGCAGACCCGCCCGGAGAATTAACTCTCAAGACAATGGCTTTCACGGTAGTGTCAATACGCGCTTCGCGAATCCCCTGGGATAAGTCCTTTGAATTGATGTCGTGTGCACTGCTTCCGGAACCTGTATCGATCTCGCCCTCTGCATAGACCACTGCGATTTTATCCTTGGCAAGACCCTTTGTCTCGGCCGGAATTTTATCGTATTCAGAGACACTCACAATCGGAATTTCGGCATTGGGTTTTAACCCTGCCAGAACCCTGAGGTCAGCCAACACCTGGTCGCGGTATTTCAGTCTGTCAAAGAAATGGCTGTTGCGTGCTGTTTCTGCCGTACGATAGGTCATCACGGAGTTGGCATATTCATTCAACTGGTCGATAGAGATTTTTCTGGATTCTGAGATGCCTTTCAACAGATGATTCCAGATGGTGGCCAGGTACAGTGTGGTCTGTTCCCTGTTGGCAGGACTCATTTTGTCATACATGTAGGGCTCAACGGCTGATTTGAATTTGTTGTCCTTGCCGCGAACGATCTGCATTTCAACGCCAAATTTATCCAGCGCTTTTTTGAAGAAGGTGTGTTCTGCATTCAATCCACGGAAATCAAACATTCCAACAGGATTGAGGATCAAACTGTCAGCCACGGAGGCAAGATAATAGGCTTTTTGGCTAATGGCATCCGAATAGGCATAGACAAATTTACCGCTGGTTTTGAAATCGATCAGGGCCTCCCGAATCTCTTCCGTGGTGGCATAGCCTGCACCAATTTCGGAAAGTTCCAGGTAAATGCCCTTGATTTTACCATCCGTTTTGGCCTGTTTGATGGCATGAAATATCTGATTTAATCCGGTTGTACTGGATCTTTCCATCCCGGGCAGTTCGATATCCTCGAAGGGATTGTTCGATTTCCTCTCCACGATGCGGTTATCCAATTTCAGGATGAGCAACGAATTTTCCTTGACGGTAATTGATTGCTCACCGATGGCCGCCAGGGAAGAGACCAAACCGGCGATGACAAAAATAAAAACAAGAGTTGCCACGACAATGGCAGCGAGGGAGGCGAAAAAAGCTTTCCAAAAAAATTTCATCCGGATTAAATTTTAATTATAATTTTATCGAGCCTGCTTTTGAAAAAAGGCAACTGCAAATCTCAAGGTTCCTCACTGGCTACAAAACAGTAGATCAGATCGATCTTGGCTGAATTTACCTTCTTCACTTTTCAATTACCAAAGTAGTATCAATAGAACTGCGATCATTACAAAGATACGTACTATGTCGTTAGTTTATCTCATTTTAGGCGGAAATCAGGGAAATAGGCTGGAAATAATTTCCAGGGCGATCGATTTGGTAACCAGTGAGATTGGACAAAAAATAGCAAGTTCTGCCTGCTATGAAAGTGAATCCTGGGGATTTAAGTCAGAACCATTTATAAATCAAGTTATTATAATCAATACGGTCTTATCCCCAATGGAGGTGCTTGGGCTTACGCAACAGATTGAAATCCAACTTGGGCGAACCAGAAAAGCAGACGGATACCAGGCCAGACCCATCGACATAGACCTGCTCTATTACGATGCACAAATACTCCGGACCAAAGAGCTCCAACTTCCCCATCCAAGAGTTGCAGCAAGAAAATTTGTACTTGTGCCGCTGGCAGAAGTAGCACCTGATTTCAGGGATCCTGTCACGGGCAGGAGCGTTCTGGAGATGCTGGCTGTGTGTGAGGATGCCTGCTCAGTTGCCAAAATCAGTTAAGCAGACCGGGTTCGACTAAAAATGGGTGTGCGGAATGACCTCCTTGGAATCAATTTTTGCTCCATAGGCCAGATCACCTGCATCTCCCAGTCCGGGAACAATGTAGGATTTGGGTGTCATCTCCTGATCGATGGCTCCGACCCAGATCGTCACCTTGCCGGCAGGCAATCTGGAGAGTATATAGTCGATGCCCTGCCTGCTTGCAATCAGTGAAACGAGGTGAATATGTTCCGGTTCACCCTTTTCGAGCAGTGCGTGGTAACCAACCTCCATGGAAGAGCCGGTGGCCAGCATCGGATCGGAAAGAATCACCACCTTGTTGTCGAGCAACGGTGAGGCGATGTACTGAAAATCGATGTGAAATTCGCCATTCGGATCATACTTTCTGTAAGCCGATATGAAACAGTTCTCCGCGTGGTCGAAAAAATTGAGCAACCCCTGGTGCAACGGAAGTCCAGCCCTCAGGATGGTTGCCAACACCGGTTGCTGTTGGAGCACCTTCATCTTTGCCACACCCAGCGAGGTGGTCACATCCTTGTCCTTAAAAGTGAGTGTTTTGCTGATCTCATAGGCAAATATTTCACCAATCCGTTCCAGATTCTTCCTAAAGCGCAACGCATCTTTTTGGACGACTTCGTCACGTATTTCTGAAAGGAATTGATTGAAAAGGGAGTTGCTTTCGCCGAGTATGTGTATCATCAGAGATTTTTGGTAAAAATAAAAAAATCTTTTGAGAAGCTACAACAATCCTTCATCGGCAAAGCTAAAATAGCCGGACTGGGTGACGATCAGATGGTCGATGACAGGGATCTCCATCAAGGCAGCTGCCTCCTTCAACTGGCGGGTGATCTTTTTGTCCGCGTCACTCGGATCCAGGTTGCCGGAGGGATGATTGTGTCCAAATATCAGGGAGGTTGCGTGTTTTTCGAGGGCCAGCTTCAGCACCAGGCGAACGTCAATCACGGTGCCAGTAATGCCGCCCTGACTCAGTTTCTGCTTGTCTATCACTTTGTTTTGCCTGTTGAGAAACAGAATCCAAAACTCTTCATGGGGAAGATCCCCTATTTCCGGACGCAGAAAATTGGCGGCGTCCTTGCTTCCTTTGACCTGTCCATTGTTCAGGGCTTCCGATTGGTTTCTCCTTCTACCCAACTCCATGGCTGCCAGCAGGGTAACTGCCTTGGCTTCACCGATGCCCCTGAACCTTCTCAGTTCGTCACAATTCAATTTACCCAATTCGTGCAGGTTAAAATGGACTGTTTCCAATATCCTGCGTGACAATTCAACGGCGGATTCGTTGCTGTTGCCGCTGGAAATAAGGATGGCGATCAGCTCTCCGTCGGTAAGAGCGGAGATGCCCCTGTTCAACATTTTCTCCCTGGGCCTGTCTTCCAGTGCCCAGGATTTGATGCCCGGTTTGACGTAGTTCCCCATTTTCAAAGAAGTAACCCGTGTGGTTCGCCGGAGATACTTGCTACTTCAATTTACGGTAAATTCCCGAGAAAAGAGAATTTTCAGGCACAAAAAAGGGCACCCAATTTGGGCACCCTTATAAAAATATATTGCTTGAACAAAATTATAGTGCGTTGACGTGCAAGGTCAGGCTAGACTTCAGGTTGGAGGCCTTGTTCTTGTGAATCACATTGGTTTTTGCCAGTTTATCCAGCATACCAACTACCTTGGGAAGCAGCTCGGCAGCCTTTTCCTTTTCCGTTGTTGAACGCAGTTCGCGAACCGCATTACGGGTTGTTTTTGAATAATACTTGTTGTGAAGACGGTGAACCTCACTCTGTTTTGCTCTTTTGATCGACGACTTATGGTTTGCCATTGTTTAAAAAATTTCTTGTCAAATTGTTTTAATGTAGTCTGTAGGGGATTCGAACCCCTATGGCAAGAATGAAAATCTTGAATCCTAACCCTTAGATGAACAGACCATCTCGAACCTCCCTGTTTGGGGTCGTAAAATTAATATTTTTTTTGTTACGACACAATTTTGCCTGAAAATTCCATATAAAATTGTGCTGGTAGTCTGTAGGGGATTCGAACCCCTATGGCAAGAATGAAAATCTTGAATCCTAACCCTTAGATGAACAGACCATCTCGAACTCTTTATTCATTAAAAAGAGTAAAAAAACCTTGAAAACCGAGCATTTCAACTACATCAAACAGCTTCGATTTTCGCGATGCAAAGAAAAGATTTTTTTTTCAAAAAGACAATAGCCCTTCTAAAAAAATATTGCCTTTTCCGGGAAGCGGAATTTACGAAAATAAAATTCAATCTTTTTGCTGAATCACCGCAACTATTTGATCACAAACCACTCCTCTCCCTTCGCAGGAAGCGTGCACTCGATCCAAATCCGGTTGGATGAATCAACAGGGAGGATCCTCTTTTCCCCTGCGGAATTTTCAATGGACGCGCTGTTTTTTATACCCGTATAGTAAACATTCACACGAATTCTTCGTTGGATGGGTACATTGAGCGGATTGTATACCATCAGCAGTCCCTTTTCGGTTCCCATCGGATCTGTATGCAGGATGGCATCATAATCCGTTCCATCCGGCCTCCTGACATGAATAATATCACCATCCAGAATTCTGCGGTGTTGCCTGTAAAAACCAACCCAACGGGCAACCAGCGCTTCGGTCTCCGGAGCATCGTACAACTCCGGTCCGCGGTAGCAAGCCTGTACTCCCGCCCCAAAAAGATTGGCCAACCGCTGTCCGTAATGTTGCAGGTGCTCCCTGAGCGGTTCGATGGTAGCGGCCTGCCCTCCACCCTGGTATTCCACCAGGGGAACGAACATCCAGCCCATGGAGGGTGTTTTTCGCCAGGTTCCGTCGTAGATATTCTGTCGTTCAATGATCTCCTGTTGTTCACGCGGCAAGGACCAGTTGGTCTCCCGGTAGCCCATTCCACATTTGTTGCTGCCATTCAGGTAATAGTTATCGGGCACATTCAAATAGATGCCGTTTCCCCGGCACCAATTGTAAAAGTCAGCAATTCTCTTGTGCTGGTTCCATTGAGAATCCTCTACTCCCCTGTGACCGGGGTGTACCGTTGACAAACAGAAGTCACCGGGATAGTTGCCGTCGTGCTCGAGGATATCTAGCCCGGTCGACCTATAGAAATTGTATAGTTTTTCAAAATAGGCAATGCCCCACGCACTGTCGAGGCAGGGAGAATTTCCGAATCGCGGTTTTTGACCTTCCGGCATCATCACATCGTCGGCTTTGTCGATGGTCCTGCTGGCCAGCAGCGAGTATCCTCCCAGGGCAATCCCCTTGGAATGGGCATAATCCGCCAGCATTTTCATCCGGGTTAGGTTTGCTGCGGAGGTGTTCTCCAGATCAAATCCGCTTCCAAAAGTCATGATCACCATTTCAAATCCAACGGCTGCACACTGGTCAATGGCCTTTTTCACGGCATCATTGTCTGCCTTACGAACGTGCATCAGAATTGGATTTTCAGTGACCCAGGGTGCCAGCGCCCGCATCGTGCGGCGTTCTTCGAGCCCCTTCCTTTCCCTATCACGACTATCGTGAATCAATTCCCAGGTTCTGTAAGTGGTAAAAACAGCTCCCGGAGCAACCTCCCGGGCAGGCCCCAATTTGGGTGACACCTCCAGCAGGCAAGGCATCGTACGATCATAATTCACCTAGGTCAGGTAAAGTGGATCGGTTTTCCATTGGGCACTGGTCTCCAGCACCTGCTCCTCACCAGTTCCGCCAAAACTGTAATCCGTCAGGATAGTCAGGTTGGGGTAGGTCCAGTTTTTTCTGTTATCCACCTCGCTTTCAGGTTCGGTAGTTGCGAGAATTTCACTCTTGAACCGGTCAAGCCGGATGGTCCGGGTGGATCGGTTTTCGACCGAAACCCATTTGCAAAAGAGTGGCATGTGGTCATACAATTCGTAGTGCACCGTGACAATCAAATTTTCCAATTGATCCTGACTCAGGAGATCCGGCGACTTTTTTGCTTTTTGCAACAGCAGCTGAATGGCCGCTTTGTAAAGCTTGTAGGTAAATATCAGCTCTTTGCCGGGAGCCGGCCAGGGAAGTTCTTTTGGCATCCATTCCGTCCTTTTCTTCCATGGGAACCTGGCCTTTGTCTCTTCCAGCCTGAAATCCTGCAACTGAAAAGAGCCCGGCTCTGACTTCATTTGATCGATCCACTCCGGAAGAAGATAGTTGTGAATCGGCTGACCCGTCAGACCTCCTACCGGGATGGTCACTCCATTGATGGTGAGTTCTGCCTCCGGCCGGACGGACCTCAAAAAGGATTCATCCTTCGCCAATAATTCCAGTGAAATGGTTGCCCCATTGGGTTTTGTTGCAAAGGTCCTGCCCACCAGTCCATTGGAGAAAACCAATTTACCATCGGCCGTCTCAAAGAGCCGGGCCTTGGCATCCAGCGAATCTACCAGCCAATCGCGGTATTCAGTTACCTGCGATTTTTCAAAAAGAGGAAGGCTTTGACGGCCCTGCCCCATCGCTGCCACCGGAGCGAAAAACAGAATCAGAAGGAGTAGTTTCATAGATTGTTGGCAGATAAAATTGTTATGCCACCTAAAAGCTCACAAGAGCAAATGAATTGCAAGAACCAAACAAAATCGGTGCGTCATCCCGTGTTAGAGCTAAAAATTGCTCAACTAAATGCCGGATGCAAATCTGTATATTTCCCCCTTGACGGAGTTGAAAGTGAAAACATATCCATCCTTTGTTTTGACAGAGGAGTTTTTATTTCCCTCCAAATGTAGGGAAACAGGAGATTTAACCCTGCAGACACCCCCGCAGAGTGATTTCACCTGGGCTGTCACAAGATGGTGATTCTCCCAACGAATCTCAACTTCGAATCCCCCTCTGGCTACCAGTCCATGAACACTTCCCGTTTTCCAGAGATTTGGCAGGGCCGGCAGCAGATCGATGCAACTGTTGTGACTTTGCAACAGCATTTCGGCAATACCGGCAGTGCCCCCGAAGTTTCCGTCAATCTGGAAGGGCGGATGCGCACAGAAGAGGTTGTAAAAGGTTCCCCCGCCATTGCCGAAATCCATCCCCAGGTTTCCCGCAGGACGGAGAAGATTTTTCAGGATGGTGTAGGCATGGTCTCCCTCCCTGAGTCTGGCCCAGAAATTAATTTTCCAGGCAAGTGACCAGCCAGTGCCTCCATCACCTCTCCCCTCCAGGCTCTTACGCGTCGCCAGGGCCAGAGAGGTATCCGTTTGAACATCCATTCCTGTGCCCGGATAGAGCAAATAGAGATGGGATACGTGACGGTGGGTGAGCTCAGTTTCGGGAAACTCCTTGCCCCACTCCATCAATCGTCCATCGGAGGCGATCCCCGGAGCCGCAAGGTGATCGAGTGCAAACCGGATCCTTTCGGCCAGAGGCTCATTCTTCTGCAGGGCAGAAGCGGCTTTCAGCACATTGGTAAAAAGTTCCCTGATAATCTCCTGATCATGGGAGGGAGCCATGCTGATGGTGCCAATGGAGCCGTCGGGGGCTTTGAAGGCATTTTCGGGCGATGCAGCCGGACCGGAGACCAACTTCCCGGTTACGGGGTCCTTGACCAGCCAATCGAGGTAAAAACGTGCCGATTCGATCAGGATGGGATAGACCCTATCTAGGTAATTTTTGTCGCGCGTGAAGGTATAATGGTCCCAAAGATGTTCGCACAGCCAGCCGCCTGCGCCCAGGTGCATGCCCCAACTTGGATGCTCACCTGGGGCGGTAAATCCCCATACATTGGTAATGGGATGAATACACCATCCTGAGGCATGATACTGTTCAACGGCAGTTTTGGCACCAGGTACGACCAGTGATTCAATCAGGTCTGTCAACGGCGAATAACATTCCGGCAGGTTGGTCACGTCTGCAGGCCAGTAGTTCATCTGGACATTGATATCGGTATGGTAATCGCCATTCCAGGGGGTTTGGATCTTGTTGCTCCAGATACCCTGCAGATTGGCGGGCAGAGATCCCTCCCGGGAGGAGGAGATCAGCAGGTACCTGCCAAACTGGAAATAGAGCTCCTGCAAATGCAGATCGTCCGGATGCAACTTCTGGTTCTTCAGCCGACTGTCTGTCGGAATGGTATCCGGCTCGTTGGCAGATAGTTGAAGTTTAACCTTCCCGGCAAGGGCAGAAAAATCCTCCCTGTGACTTTTCAACAATGCAAGATAAGTCTTGGCTGAGGCGTTTGAAAGCTGACTCAGTGAGACCTCTTTTGGATCATTGCCGACATAATTCGGGTAGGAAAGTTTGTAGTTGGTACCGGCAGTGAGAATTAAGGTCACTTCATCCGCGTTGCTCACTGTTATTTTGTCCTTGGCATAGCCGATGCTGCCACTTTTCGTCATTGCCTTCAGGCGGACGGCATAGGACATTCCTGCTCCTCCTCTGCCATTGTCGAGTGTTCCAAACATCATCAGGCTTTCGTTTGAATATTTGGCCATGAACCGCTCCGTCCGGGTCAGATGAGTGCTGAAATTCAAGCCTCTCCGTCTATCGCAAGTAAGGTGCATGACCAATGCCCTATCGGGGAAACTGGCAAAAATTTCGCGGGTATATTTAATTCCGTTCTGCTGGTAGGTGATGTGAACTATGCCGGTATTTAAATCCAGTTCACGGTGGTAGTTGGTGTATCGGGCATTGGTTCCGAAATCGAGCCACCAGTCGCCAAGTGTCTGAAAACTACCGTAGGGAACAACCGCACCATTTCCTTTCCCTGATCCTGCTCCGCTACAGATCTGGGTCTGGTTGGTTAGCTCGGATGCCTCCCTGTACTTTCCTTCAAAAAGCAACTGCCTGATTTTTCCAAGTGGGTCAAATGCGGTTGGATTGTTTCCGTTCTCAGGTCCGCCAGACCAGAGGCTTTTCTCATTCAACTGGATTCGCTCCCTGTTTACGTCTCCAAATACCATGGCTCCGAGAAAGCCGTTTCCGATTGGCATCGCCTTCAGCCATTCCGGATCATTTTTCCAGCCATCCTTGTCGTCGGGAGCCTTCGCATCCGCAGGATGTGCGTACCAGATGCGCAGAGAGGTTCCTTCCCCGTTGGCAATTCCAATCAGGATAAAAAAAATAGGGAGGAGCAGCAATAAATTTTTCATGGTACAGTGATTCATTTTCTATTCTTGTTTGGCTCACTAAAGTAGGAAAAGAAGATGAAATGAGAATCTATGAATTTTATCGCCCATGAAATTTATCCCCGCGCCAATTTATTGGATTATTTACGATGTAGGCCGAAATACGCTGATATTCCCTGCAATCCCGGATAATATGATCGTGATAACGGGATTGCCAATTAAAACCGGGATCTATTTTCCGTGACTGTATTGTACACATGCGTTTGTATTGATTTACAATTACGCCCAAAATGCCTGGTTTCCAAATTTTTGATGCATCGGAGGTTCGGGTTCGGGGAGGTGTAGTGACGCCCAAATTGGGCGTCTCTAACATCATGTTGAAATCTAAATTTGAAAATGGAAAATTATCCATTTTGTCAATTCCAATAATCCCGTGAATATGATTTGGCATAACAACAAATGCACCCAATTTAATATCCGGGAAATGATTGGGGATATCAAACCAAAAATGCCGGGCAATTTTTCCAATTTCAGATAGAATCATAACGGATGGTTCGTGGATAGAGACGCCCAATTTGGGCGTCTCTACATGACCCAAAACGCATTTCCTGTGCGCTGTGCAAATGGTAATAAAATAGGCACCATTCCATCCATAATTCCACCAGGATGCGCGTGCCGAAGGGATTCTGTACCTATTCTGGAATTTTTGTACCATTTGGTTTAATATGGGGATGGAAGAGACGCCCAAATTGGGCGTCTCTTCCTAATTTACAACAAATTGCCGATAAAAACGAATTTATCGGCAATTTTTCAGCTATCCAATCGGATGGTTATCAATCGGCAGATTTTCACAAATAAAATTGACCTCAAGGAAATTAAACCCCCTGTCTTTATTCCTGCGCCGCGATCAAAATCTCCATGATCTTTTTACCGGCTGCCGCCACGGAGGTGCCAGGGCCAAAGATTGCAACAACTCCCGCATCGTAGAGGAACTGATAATCCTGCGAAGGTATGACACCTCCCGCAATGACCATGATGTCTTCACGACCCAGTTTTTTCATCTCTTCAATAACTGCAGGGATCAGTGTTTTGTGACCCGCTGCCAGGGAGGAGATTCCCATGATGTGCACATCGTTTTCGACTGCCTGTTTGGCTGCCTCTTCGGGGGTCTGGAACAGGGGTCCCATGTCGACATCGAATCCGAGATCGGCATAACCCGTTGCTACCACCTTGGCGCCGCGATCGTGACCATCCTGCCCCATTTTGGCAATCATGATCCGGGGTTGGCGCCCCTCTTTTTCGGCAAACTGCCTTACGAGCTCCTTCGCACTTGTGAAGTCTCCGTCATTTTTTGCTTCTGATGAATACACGCCTGATATGGTTCTGATGGTTGCTTTGTATCTTCCCACAATTTTCTCACATGCAAAGGAGATTTCTCCCAGCGTGGCACGTTTTTGGGCTGCATCGATGGCCAGCTCCAGCAGGTTTCCCTTGCCCGACTTGACCGACTCTGTGATGGCTTCCAGGGAAGCGAGTACCTCTGACTCATTTCTGTTGGCACGAAGCTGGTTCAGCCTTTCGATCTGGGAGAGGCGAACTGCACTGTTGTCGATCTCGAGAATATCGATCGGATCTTCCTTCTCCAATCTGTATTTGTTTACGCCGATAATGGCCTGTGAAGCCGAGTCAATACGTCCCTGCGTTCGGGCCGCTGCCTCCTCAATGCGCATTTTTGGCACACCGGTTTCGATCGCCTTGGACATTCCACCCAGTTCTTCGACCTCTTCAATAAGCGCCCAGGCTTTTTTCAGGATCTCGTTGGTCAGGGTTTCCACGTAATAGGAACCGGCCCACGGATCCAGTGAACGGCAAATCTCGGTCTCCTGCTGCAGGTAAATCTGGGTGTTTCGCGCGATCCTGGCAGAGAAATCCGTCGGAAGGGCAATGGCCTCATCCAGTGCATTGGTATGCAGGGATTGCGTATGGCCCAGGGCGGCTGCAAGC
>Ga0214225_1000285_pt1 | contig 13430 bp, 15 predicted proteins | sample TroBogypolimnion_31_FD_153063 | JGI IMG/M metagenome (GOLD analysis project Ga0214225, IMG submission 153063) | Freshwater microbial communities from Trout Bog Lake, WI - 17SEP2007 hypolimnion | ecosystem: Environmental > Aquatic > Freshwater > Lake > Hypolimnion/Profundal zone | place: Trout... | reverse complement strand
TCCGTTGTGATGTTCTCGGCCTGCCGCAAAGCACGGCACAGGCGCTCACGCCGGCCACACTTGACCGGGCGCGGACGGTGGAAGTTTTCGATCTGTCGCCGCGTTGCCGCGAAGGCCGCATTGCCTTTGGCGGTCTGGACATGGGCGACCGCTGTTGGCTGCTGGCCCGCGAAGTCGAGTCGGAGACCAAAACCAAACGGCTGCTCGCCGCCGAGCGCATCTCTGCCGGCGACGTGGTGGGCCGCGCCCCGGCGTTGTTTGAGCGGCTGGGATTGTCGGCGCTGTTCATTGACGAACGCCCGCTCGTGAACGAATCACGCACCATCGCGCTGGCTTTGAACGGACTTCAGACGTTGACGCACTGGCCAGTCATCACCAATCCGAACGAAGCCTACGTCTCGCTGCCGGGCGGCTTGACCTGGGATGGCAAAAACTCCCGCTGGTTGAATTTGAAATGCGCGGTCGTGCGCTTCACGAAAAACAAACTCGGTGCCGGCATCGAGCAGACCATCGTGTTTTTCGAGGAAGGCGGACAGACGAAGTTCGTGCCGTGCATCGCGTGCAACCGCTTCGAGACGATTGACCGCGTCGTCCGTGAATTTCTGACGCCCAGCGAGGGCGTGGTGGATGTGGTCAAGGGCAAGGTGCGCGAAACGCCGGCCATGTTGCTGCCGCGCCTGACGCCCGGCCATCCGCCGATCCTCGACACCGTGGACGCCCACTTCGTCACCGGCAGCGAGCGGGAAAAGGAAGAGGATGGCACGCTCGGTGATTATGTGGACGGGTGCGAGAACCATTTTCTGCTGGCCAACGGCTACTCAAAGCTGGCGGAAGTGATTTGCGCCAGCGAGTCGCAAATTTCCACCGGCACAATTCTCACGTTTGAAAACACCCGGCGCAGTCACGTCGTCGCTGAACGCGCCAACCGGAGTATTGAAGGATGAAAATTCACCTCATCATCGAAATTGAACCGGACGGCGTGAAAATCCGCCGGGCCCACGAAGTCGCGCCGGTGCCAGCCGGTGCCGAAGTGATTTTGGCAAATGGCGAAAAAGTCGTCGTGCCCGGCAAACGCCGTGGCCGCCCACCGAAAGGCGTCGTGCCCGTGGCGGAACCGGCAGCGCCGGTGGCAGAGTTGGCGGATGAGCCGGTGCGCAAGCCCGGCAGCGGGCCGCAGTTCGCGCCGGGATTCCTCAAGGCGATTTTGGACGCGCCGGAACCGTTCACGCGCCGCAGCATCGCCGTGACCACCGGCAAGGATGAAGTGAGTGTCACCCAAAGTTTCAACCGGCTCCTGAAAAAAGGGCTGCTGGAAAATCCGGCGCGCGGCTGCTGGCGGCGAACCAAACTTTTTTACGAATCATGGGACAAATAATTTCAGCATGTGGCGGCTGCCCCGAAAACCGCCAAACACGATGCGATGCTGCGCCGGAAACGGCGCCACCTAGGACCGTGGGCGCGAAGCCGGGATCGCTACCGGTCGCGCGTGGATCACACAACCGCTACATGCTGTCTCCTCTCTCTAAAATGAGCCAGAACCGCCAAAACCGATTTCGCGCCTGTGGCGTCCGTGGCACGCGGACGCCCGAAGATAGCCGTTTTTCACTCCGGCGCTGCCAGCGGGCTGTTAAAAGCCTCTTAAACGCCTTTACGCGCCTCCATTTTTGGAACCAAGTCGGGGCGGTAAACCCGTTTTTGAGAATGGAGGCCGCAAATGGTTAAAACCGCTCCCAAGCCGGCCACGAAAACCCGCCCGCCAAAGACCGGCCAGCCGACCGGACTGAACGCCACGCCGGATGCCGGTGGCCAGCCGACCGGCAACGGGAAGTCCGTGGATGAGATGGTGCGCAAGTCGAATCTCTGGCGCGACAATTACAATCCGCTCCGGGCGCTGACCATCGCCCGGCTCACGGCCATCTTTGAAGCCGCCGAGCGCGGCGCGTATGCCGAACTCCAGTTGACGCTGCGCAAGGCCGAGAAGCGTTTCCCCGTCCTGAAAGGTTTCATCGAGAAGTTGCTGTCAAGCATCGAGGAGCTGGAATGGGACGTGAAGGTCATGGAGCAATTGCCGGAAGGGGCGACCGCAGAGATGGCCGAGAAACAGCGGAAGTTTCTGCGCTCGCGTTATGACCTGCTGAAAAATCTCACCAACACTTTCGGCCAGCTCGCCTTGGCAGACATCCGGGGCTACGCCGTATTGCAAAAACATCGCTACTCGGACGGCGTAAACGACGGCGCGGTCGAGGAGCTTTACTGGATCGAACCGTGGTGTTTTGTCCGGGACGGATTCTACGGCGATTTTTATTACAACCAAGATTCGCGCATCGGCGTCGGCCTCGGCAGTTGCCAGACGATACTCGGCGAGCAGAACCGGCTCGGTGGCGAATTCCTGCCGCGTGAGGATTTTATCGTCCGTGAAGTGGACTCCCCGCTTTATGAGATTGCGCTGATCGCAATGGTCAACTGGCTGATGGCGCGGAAGGATTATTCCGCGTTCGTGGAAATCTTCGGCCTGCCAAACTCGGTGGTTATCATGCCGCCGAACATCGCGCCGGGCAAGGAACTGGACTATCAGGCGGCGGCGGAAAAGGTCGCGGACGGCGTGAGCGGCGCATTGCCGAACGGCAGTGACGTAAAGTTCCCCGGCGCGGGCGCGGCCAAGGAAGCGCCGTTTGAAAAATACTGCGAGGCGCAAGACAAGGATGTCGTCCTCGCGGCGACCGGCGGCACGCTGACGATGATTGCCATGCCGACCGGGCTGGGCAAGGGCGCGAGCGCGGAACATGACGAGGCGTGGCAGAAAATCGCCATCACGAAAGCGCGCCGCGTAAATGAAACTTTGCAGCGCGATTTCGACATTCCCGAACTTGCGGCAGAATTTCCCGGCGAGCCCGTTTGCGTCTATTTCGAGCTGGCCGTCAAGAATCACGAGGACGTCAACCTGGTCGCCGACACGGTCGTGAAATTCGAGGGAGTCGGCCTGCAAACTGACGCGGCGGAAATCAGCGAGCGCAGCGGTTACAAACTGACGCGCGTAGCGCTGCCGCCGCCCACTGATCCGGCGGCGAAGGCTGACCAGCATATTGACTCGCACGAGTTGAACGCCGCCGTTAAAAACCGCGTGCTCAAACTGCTGAACCGGGCCGGGGCGGACAACGCGGAACAATTTTACATGGCCATCGCCGCCGATCTCAAACCGTTGCAAGACCGACTGGCGGCGATTGAGAAGATTTCTGACGACACGCTCCGCCAGCAAAAGCTGTCGGCACTCTACGCCGATCTGGATCAGCTCATCCAAGACATTACCGCCGACCCGGAAGCGGTGCGCGTAATGGAAAGCATCACCGCCAAGGGTGTCATCGCGGGGATGAAAAACCAGCCGGCGAAAAACCGCCGCAAAAAATCCAAAACCACCAAACCATGAGCCGCGCCGACAAAATCAAAAAACTCGCCAACGCCATCCGTGAATATCGCGGACTGCGCGAACCGGGAACCGGGCGGTGGATCGCCACGCCCAAACCGGCCGCCGGCCCGCGCGTGGTCAAGTGGCTCACCGAACTCGGCCTCAATGCCCAGGTGGGATTTGTCCGCATCAATTCATTCACCAAGGTCAGTGAATTTCACAACTGGCTGAAGCAACTGGAAACACCACAACCCATCACCCCATGAAACTCCCCATTCTCAACCGCGACTTCCAGCATCCGACCGATGGCTGGTATCAGATCGAAGTCCCCGGCGAACATCTGAACGCCGAGTCCGGCGTCATGCAGGTGATTGACGACCGGGCCGTTACCAGCATCGTGAACCGTTTCAACCAGGAAGCGGATGGCTACGAAGCGAAGCACGGCACCGAATGGCCGGGAATGCTCATTGACCACGAGCATTTCAAACACGATCCCGACAAAGAGACCATCGCCTACGGCTGGCTGATGCGTTTGGAAAATCGCAACGGCAAACCGTTCGGCCAGATTCGCTGGACGAACACGGGCAAGCCCGCGATTGACGGCGGCGACTACCGTTTCTTCAGTTCGGAATACGATCCAAAGGATTTGCAGGTTTTGAATCGCGGGGCCAAGCCGGTGCGGGTGCGCCCGCTGCGCCTCGACGGCTTGACGCTCACCAACGATCCCAACAACAAGGGCGGCGCTCCCATCACCAATCGGTCTTTGCCGCTGGCCACCGGGAAAAAATGCCCGGACTGCGATTGCGATCTGAAACCCACCGACACCGAGGGCCAGATGAATTGCCCGGAGTGCCAAAAGAATTTCGCCGTCTCTCGTGAGCCGGCGGACAGCACAGCAAACAAAAACATCAAAAAAAAAAAATGAAAACAGTCTGCACCCTGCTTGGACTGTCCGCCGACGCGGATGAAACATCCGTTCACGCGGCAGTGGCCGAGCTCCAAAACCGCGTTTCCACGCTTGAGCCGTTGGAAACCGAAAACAAAACGCTCAAGAACCGTCTCACCGAGGTTGACTCGGCATCCGTGGACGCCCTGCTCGCCAGTCATGGCGTAAAGGATGAAAAAGTCCTGAACCGCCTCAAACCCGTCATCCTGGCTACGCCCGTCACGGATCGCGCGCAGGCGCTCGTGGATTTCGGCTTCAAGGTCGAAACCAAAACCACACCCGCCCGCGTGCTGAATCGCGGCCAGGGCAAACCTGAAGAGGTGGAAGCCTCTCCGCAGGACGAACAGGCGAAGACGGAAAAAATCCGTAATCGCGCCAACGAACTCACGAAGGGCGGCATGAAGTTTGACGCCGCGTGGGCCAAGGCGGTCACCGAGATCAACAATCCCGCGACCGTTTAATCAACCAACAACCGAAAAAATCAACGAACTAAATATATGGCTGATTCATCTCTCCAAGCAAAAGGCAACGCAGTCGTGCAGACCACCACGGTGGACTTCAGCGCGGCGCGCGGTTTGCTCGTCGCGGCAGATGCCAATGGTAATCTGTCGGTCAATGCGTCCACCACGGTGCCGGCAGTCGCCGTCGTGATGGACGGCGGTGCGGTCAACAAAATCTCGGCACTCGGAATCCTGGGCGGTCTGCCCGGCCCGGTGTGGGTCAAGTTGTCCGGCACCGTCAATCCGTTCCAGCGCATCCAGCAGGCCGCCGATGGCGGCGTGGTGGTTGACGCCGGCCCCGGCAACGCCCGTTGCGTTGTTGGCGCGCTGCTCGACCAGGGCGGCGTCGCGGGCGACATCGTCCCCGCTGTTCTCACCGAGTCCAACATCCTCGCCTAAACCAAACCGAATAAAAATTAACTGAATAATTATATGGCCACATTTCCAAGTGCAATCGGCAGCGCGACGCTGAACTATCAGCTCACCGCGTATGCCCAAGGTCTCTGGAACGACCTCGGCGATGTCATCAAGCTCGCCGAACGTCTCGCTCCCTCCACGCCGGTGCCCGGCGCAACCGGACAGTTCAAGAAATTCGATGACAAGAATTCCTTCCGCCGTCCAAAAACCGCCCGCGCGCTCGGCGCTGATCCGAACCTGATCGCCTTCGCGGCCAGCGACGACACGTTCTCCTGCAAACCGCAGGCGCTCGAAGTCCGCGTTGACCTCGCGGAAGACCAGGCTGCCGGCAATGCCGGTGGCGAAGTGCAGACGCAATTGCTCGACCAGGGCAAGATTCGCGCGCTGATGAACCAGCAGGCGCTCGGCCACGTCGGTGACGTGGTGGACGCCGTCATCGCTGGGACGACCGCCGAGGCGAACATCGGCAATTGGGACAGTCCCGACATTGACCCGATTGACCAGCTCGACCAGGTGATCCTCGCGCTGACGAAGGACTGCGGCAGTTCGCAGAACATCAAACTCACGATGGACATCGCGTCGTGGAACCTGCTGCGCAACCACCCGCTGGTGAAGAAACGCACCGCGTTCACGCAGGTCGCCAACCTCACCGCGCAGCAGCTCGCGGAAATCCTGATCATCCCGGTTGACCTGATGATCGCCAACATCGTGAACGACACGGCGGCGCTCGGCCAGACCCCGGCCAAGAACCGCATCATGAGCGGCACGGCGCTGATCCATTACAGCGTGCCGAACGCGACGCTCTACGATCCGTCCGCGTTCAAGTGCTTCACCGTGGGCGCTGCCGGTTCGTTCATCGGCAACATCCGCACCTATCAGGCACCGAACCAGCTCTGGCGCGGTCACCTGGTGGACTGGAGCCGGGACATCAAACAAACCTCCACGCTGTCCATGCGCCGCATCAACGTCACGGCGGCGGCAGGCAAGTAAGTCACTGCGTGACGGCCACCGGGAAACTGGTGGCCGCCACGCGCAACCAAAACAAATCATCGAAATAAAAATATGAAATTCACGAAGACAAAATTCGCACTGGCGCTTGCCGCCATCATCGGCCTGATCCTGTTCACGGCTCCGCCGGCACAGGCCCAGGTAACTCCGCTCACGTTGAGCGGTCTCACCAACTTCCCCGCGACCCTTGCGGCGGGAGCTACCTCGACCGTCACGAACATCGTGGCGGTGCCTCGTTACGGCGGGCTGGCCGTATCGCTGCCATTCAACGCCGCTTCCGGTTCCGGCAGCGTTGTCCTCGGCGGCTCGTTCACGGTGGATGGCACCAATTATGGTTGTTCGCCATTCACGCTGATCGGCACCGCCAACGGGACGACCCAGGTGATGCTGTCCACCAACTGGAATCAACTCCAGCTCGCGGGTTATAGCGGGGTGAACTTCACCACGCTGACCAATGCGGCATCCAACGGCGTGCTGACCAACAAAGCGCCGACCGTCAACCGCGTGTTCTACAACTACTGAACCAAAGCCGGCGGCGGGGTGGCGTTGAAAGCGCCGACCGCGAACGCACCGTCGCCGGCAACCAATTTCCAAAATGTCACAGTGGGTTTCCATCACGAAGGCGACGCTCTACAACGCGAAGGTTGCGGCATTGATTGACGCGCTCGACACCGCCGCGCTCGGCGACGGCCAGACGAATCGCAGCACCGACATCATTCAGGGCGTCGTGGATCACATCCGGCGCAAGGTTGCCAGTTGCCGGCGCAACAACCTCGACGCCGACTTGACCACCATCCCAAAGGGTCTGCGCGACGTGGCCGTTGACCTGATCATCGCCCGGCTAAAGACCGCGCTAGAAATGGAGTTAAGCCAGGACGAACGCGACAACGTCTCGCGCCGCGAGCGGGATCTGAATCGTGTGGCCGATTGCACCGATGTGGTGGATCAGCCGGACAACGCTATCCCCGCGCCAATGGAACCAACCGTTGCGCCGCCGAGCTTCGGCACGCGCGGCCTGAATATTCCCGCCCGCAATTTCAACGACACAACCCAAGACGGGTGACTGCGTCACTGCCACCATTATGAATGCGACCATCGAACACAATTTCAAGTATCACCCGCCAGTCGGTAACGCGGCGGATAAACACACTGCCATCCGGGCGAAGGCAAAAGAACTGGCGAACCTGATTGACCAGTCCCTACCGCCGGAAGCTGCGCGCGAAAAAGCGACAGCGATCACCAAGTGTGAGGAAACGATGATGTGGGCCTGCGCCGGCATCGCCCGCCACAGCAAATGATTTTAGGCGATTCCAGCACGGTCGCGCAGGCGCTGCAAAAGTTGCAGGCCGAAGGAAAGCTGCCGCAGGGTCTGTCCTGCGAACAGCTCGCCAAGCTGTCGCGCGCCATCCAAAAATATTCCGGCGAAGTCAGCGACCGCATCATCAAAAAAATCCTCGCCGACTGGAAGGACAAGATTCAGGCGGCGCAAAGCCTCACCGATCCGGCGGCGCAGCGGGGTGTGATTTATGACCTTACGCAGTTCGTCGGCAATGAGGAGATTGCGAACAGCATCCGTTTCGCGCTCAAAATTTCGCAGGAAGTCGCCAGCGGTGCCGGCCAATACCTCAATCAGAATCTTTCGCCCGAAGTCCTGGACGAATATCCGGCCTTAGAATTCAAGCGCCTCTTTGACCGCACGGTACCGCGTGGCTTGAAGCGCGGCCCCAAGGGCGCGCTCATCATGGTTCCCGAAGACAACTGGCCGAGCCGCTGGGCCGCTGCCGGCGCGGAGGCCGGTGATGAAGACTGGCTCGAATGGGAAGGCGACGCGCAGGAAGGTCGCGGGGTGGCGTTGAAATCTTCCGGCATCTGGCAAGCGCTGGGTAATGGGGCCGGCGGTTACGATGACACGCTGGGCAATCCGTTTCCGCCGTTTGCGTTCAACTCCGGTTTCATGACGTTTGGCGTCCACCGAGATGAGGCGGTTAATCTCGGTTTAATTGGCGCGGATGAGGTGGCGAAACCCGCCAAGATAAATTTCGCCAAACTGTTTTCGGAGGTGGCGTCATGAACGAAGTCAGCATCAGAATCGCGTCAGATACCGCTACGCCGGAATTGCAGCGCTGGATCGGCGAACTTGGCGTCGCCCGGTTTCATGGCCGCGTCAACGACGACTTGGTTCAAGTGACAATGGTTCACCTGAAACAACTTGGCGGCAATGTGCGCGGTTATCCTTCGACGGGTTTCTACGAAAAATTTGCTCGCGGCGTGCTTTGCATTCCGACTGAAAACGGCGTCGCCGTGGTGATTCCGCCGCAGATTATCCAAGGCCGCGTGGTTGGTTTGGGGATGCGTGTGTTCGGTGGCACCATCACGCCTCAGACGGTTAAGATGCTGGCCATCCCCATTTCGCCGGTAAGCTACGGCCATGTCCCAGGGGAATTTCCCAATCTGTTTTTATTGAAGACCGTCAAGGGCGATTACCTCTGCCAAAGAGGCGAGGAGGTTTCTGACAAAACCGGACGCATTCGGCAAGTTGGCAAGAGTGGGCTCAAGGGCAATGTCGGCAGACGCATAAACTCCAATTTAGTTTTCCTGTTCAAGCTGGTTTCGAGTGTCACGCAGGATGGCAATCGTGATGTCCTTCCTTCGGATGAAAAACTTTTGCAGACGGCCATTGATGCGGTCGGAAGGGGATTAAATTAGTATGCAATACACCGATCTATGGCCGCTGCTGCAAAAAGACATTCTGGGGGTCTTGCAGGCGGACGAATTTATTGGCGCGCGGCCCGGTGTCCTAGTTGAGCCGGGCGACATTGAGTCGGTCATTAATTCCAAGCTTACCAAGACCATCGGCCAGGGCAGTGACGGAAAATCCGGTGTGGGCTATCTCGTGCTCCCGATTGAACGCGCGGAGGATGAAGATTCCAGCAATCCCTTTTCGCCGCTGAAACTCACGCTCACGATCCAATTTGTCGAGAACGTCACCCTCAACCAAAGCGCGACCGGAACCCAGATACCGATTCGCATCTATGCCGCCCGCGCCCAAAAAATCCTAAAGCTATACACACCGGTTTACCTGACTCAGAGTTTGGTAGCGCAGTCGCCGGTCATCAGCGAATTTACGGATAACACGAACAAGGCGCTGCGCGTCGGGCAGATCGAATTCACCGCGCGCGAGGCAGACGGCACGCCGCTCGTGCGGCTGCCGCGGCCGCAGATTGCCGCCGCCGGGAGCGCCTATCCCTACACCGTCACGGTCACGGCCCCGAACGCCACGAGCGTTTATTACACGACGGACGGCTCGCATCCCTACGCCGCCAACCCGCAGGCGAAACTTTACACTGGCCCGGTGCAAGTCACCGCGCCGGGTTTCTTCCGCGTGCGCGCCTTTGGCCCGGACGGCGATTTCAACACGATCCCCAGCGACACCGCCGCCCAGCAATTCAACTAAACCATCAACCAAAAAATAAATTATGTTACGCTCCAACCTCAACCGCGTTCCCGGTCGCCTCGCCTTCAACAGCATCAGCCTTTATTCCAAGGGAGGAACCACCATTGACACCGACCTGGTCTATAACCAGATGGCTGTCGAGGTCGCCGGTCTCGGCAAAATTGACAACCGCGATCAGGAAGCCTACGACGAAATCACGCTCACGCCGGACGGGCGCATTAGCGCCGCCATCGCCGCGGTATTGTGGCCTTATGGCAACCCTCCGCTGGGAGCGGGCATCTTTCCCGCGACCGACGTGCCGGCGGTTGTCCACGGCAACGACAGCTCGCTGGACACGCATCCCGCCGCCGCCCTCGTGCAAATGCCGCAGATGATTTTTCATCCAGTCAAAACCCTGATCGGCCAGATGAAACTGCTATGCCTGCGCAGCTCCGCCAGCGGCGTGGTGAATCCTTGGTCAACCGCGAATTCGCTCCGCACGTTCGCCAGTTCCGGCGGCACATTCGTGGACGCCACTTATGCCAACGGGTCCGCCATCACGCAGGACTACACGCTCACCTGGGGATCGGTCAGCGGCTGGGCAGGTATGGACTTTTATGACGGCCTGGTTTTCGAGCCGAAGGTTGAATTTGTGGACGACAACGTTGCCGTTCACGGCTTGTTCAACAAACGCATCAAATCGGTCGGCGGGATGTTGCGTGGCATTCCCATTGGCGCGACCCGCACCATGATTGACACGCAATTGCAAATTCAGGGCAGTGGCGCGGTACGCGGCGCTTCCGGTTTTGCGAAGGGGTATTCCGTCACCGTCACCGGCGCGGATGGAAAAACGTATCTCGCGTTTCCCATCGGCCAGCTTGTCAAATCCAAAATTCAAAATGGGGTCGAGCAGCTTCGCGAAGGCGAAGTCGCCTGGGAATGTTTGCCCTCATTATCCAGCGGTGTGCGCGGCGCATATTTCACGACCCCGATTGCCTGAACTATTAACCAGCTATCAATCCACCAAAAATTAACAATATGAAAAAACCGACAACTCTTGCCGACCTCGTGATCCATGCCCGCAACTCCGGGCAAAAGGCGTTCGCCGCCGAAGATGTCCTCGCCCAGCAAAGCGTCAAGCTGGAGGAATTCGCGGCGAGCGGATTTGACCGCGCCGATTTTCCGACGTGGGAACATTCCTTCAACGCCGAAATGGAAATGCTCGGCGCGTTTTCCAAGCAGGATTCCCCGGCGACCATCGCCGCGAAGAAAGCTGCCGCCACCGCCACCGCGTAAGGATGCGCCATGCTTACCCTGACGTTTGCCCCGGATGGAACCAGTGCATGGAGCGCAGGAAAGGTACTGTGCAACACGTCGCGTTCCCTCACGGAGTTGAACGTCGAGTTCAACCATCAACGCAGCATCAGCATCGAGCAGCTCGCTGTGGCGTTGGGCAGTGGCAGCGCGGCACTCGCCCAAGACTTTGCCAACTGGCGCAACACGATTGCGTTGACCGTCCGGCGCGGCGTGGATTTCACCGGCACAGCTTTTGCCGATCCGGAGGCCGCGCTCGCCTTCGCTTTGCAACAGCCGGCGCAATTTCCTACGACCGGCACGTTGCAGATCAAGCTTCAGGGCGTCACAACCAACACGACGCTTTACCTGCTTAACGTCGGCGTGCAGGCCATCCAGTTACCGCCGGGCGGCTGGCTGGGGATCGCCCCGGAATTCCGTTACACGTTTAACGGGGGTTTAATCACCCCCACATCTCCTTTCTAAATATGAAAAAATTCTTTTATATCTGCGCCTTATTGGCGGTGGTCTGTGCCCATGCCACTACCACCTCCGTTTTCTTTCCGATTTCCTCTATGTTCGGGGGCAACGGTTTTTCCGGCACCTTCAAAATTCAATCGCAGGCCCCAGTGATTACGGATAACACTCGGATCTATGTGGGAACTTTCACCAATGTAACCGTCACCCCCGGCATTGATCCCGTGGTGGGATTGACGCCAAATAATTACTTGGTGACGTTTTCTTCGGCGCAGACCCCCTGGCGCATTGGCGTGCCTGCTTCCACTAATCAACTTAATGCGTTGAATCTTACCGTGGGACCATTGCCGACATACCTTTATCAGCCCGCCGGCATCATTTCGGTAAGTAATACCAGTTCGGCGACTATTACCGGCGACGGCACGCCGACAAACCCGATTGCCGTGACGGTTATTGGCGGCGGCAGCGTTGGCGGTTTCAGCGGCACGGCCACCAACCTAGATGGAAATGCGACGAACCAAGTGCTGACGCTGATCGCCGGCAACGCGCCGGACTTTAATGCCTGGTACGCATTTACCAACTCCGCGCTTTGGAGTTTCTCGGGCAGCGCGGCGGTGGATACAAGTTGGTATAATGGAAGTTATCCGCCGGCCAACGAAGTTCAACAATCCGGCGTTATATTTGGTTCCGGACTAATCGCGCTTGATGATGAAGCGTTTCCACCGTTTGTTTGCTTTGGCACCGTTTATCCCGACGTGCCATCTACGCAGTGGCAGACGTGGGATTATTTGCCGATGGATATAATTTATTCCGAAGGCGGCATGGTGATCGGGGGGCGGCATTTTCAATCGCTGGTAAAAACCACGGTGCCGGAAGGGTGCTTGGTGGTTGCGTCCAACGTGACGGCGCTGACCTTCACCGGCAACGGCAGCGGTTTGACCGGCATTCCCTTTTCGGCGCTCAGCGGCGTCGCGCCGGCCAGTGTCACGAATTTGACCGCCGCCCAGCTTGTCGGCGTGAACAATGCCGCCGCCAAAAGTTTTCCGAACAATCTGACCGTTTCCACGCCAGCCAGCGGGCAAGTGCAAATTTCAACCACCAGCGGTAACCCCGTCATTCAGCTCTATAATTATCTGACCAATTTGATGTTTCAAGTCGACCAGAACGGCAACGTGCAAGCCGCCGGCCAGTTCAACGGTTCCGGCGCTGGTCTGTCGAATGTACCTTCGCTTTTTACCAGCATTACGGCGGGAAGCACGCCGCAATTCATTCTGACGGTGTATGGCACAAACGGCAGCCCGCTAACCAATACGTTTATTTTCGGCAAGTCGGGTAACCTGAGCGGCGTGAGTTCGCTGACGGCAGCAACCATCACCGGCACGCTAATTAATTCGCAGACCAATAACACGTCAGGCAATGCCGGCGGGGCGACGAATCTTTATGGAACGGTTGCCTTGGGGCAATTGCCTGGCGCGGTCGTAACCAATGCCAGCATGGCCAACGGTGGCACGCAAGTGATCCTAGGAACCGTCGGGGTGGTCAATGGCCAGCTAGTGCTGAATTTAACGAACAATCTTCCCACGGTGCTTTCAAACTTGACGGTGTACGGCAATACCTATTTTTCAGGCACCAATTACAGCACCAACGGTTTTGTTTCTGCCCTTGGTTTTCGCAACTACAACGGCGGCTTCGCGGTGAGCGGCACGGATGGCACCATTACCAATAACCAAGGCATGGTGGGCACTGGCACAGTAAAGGCATCCGGCTATTCGCCCATGAATGGAACTAACTACATAGTTGATCCCTTCGGCAATGGTTTGTTTGGCAACGCGGGCATTAGCAATGGCGCGGTGACGATTCCGTCTGGCAGTGATATAACTCTGAACAATGGGAACATTACCATGAAGGCCAACAACAGCGTTAATGTACTAGGTGGTAACGGAAGTTTTCAAA
>Ga0214225_1000269_pt1 | contig 13938 bp, 4 predicted proteins | sample TroBogypolimnion_31_FD_153063 | JGI IMG/M metagenome (GOLD analysis project Ga0214225, IMG submission 153063) | Freshwater microbial communities from Trout Bog Lake, WI - 17SEP2007 hypolimnion | ecosystem: Environmental > Aquatic > Freshwater > Lake > Hypolimnion/Profundal zone | place: Trout... | reverse complement strand
TGGCATAACCTCCCAAACCGCCTGAATAGCTTCCAGACCAGCCCTGGGCCCCCCAGGCCTCAATCGTAACGCTGTAGATACCCGCCGGGACTGTGAAAGTCTGCATGCCGCCGGTATAGCTAAAATCGGATTGGAGGGCCGTCAAAAAACTCACCTGATTGCCATAGGTCGTGCCGGCACTGTTGGTGGCAAAAGCCCGCACATAATAGGTAGTGGTGGTGGCGAGTCCCGTCAGGCTTGCTGTGAAGGTTCCGGTACCGTAGCTGCCGGATTCAGAAAGGTTGGTACCGCTTGTCAGCGGATCAAAATTGTTTGATGTACTGTATTTAAAGCCGCGGGTGGTGACTGTGGCGCCACCGGTAGCGGAGATATTTCCGTTCAGGGTGGCAGAGGAGACTCCAATGTTTGAGACAATGGCCGTTGTGACTGAAGGAGTTGTCACGCAGGTGGCTGTCGTTTGTGAAAGCTTTGTCGCAGCAGAGACGCAGCCGAAGGCATTGTAAGCCCACACGTACCTGGTATAGGCTGTGTTGCATGTTAAACCTGTTTCGGCATTGGTCAGCACATTGCCCAAATCCGTTGCACCTGCATAGTTATTTGTGCTATTCCATTTGTAGCCCGTCGCGCCCGAAGCTGCATTCCAGTTCCATACGATCTGCGTTTGGGAGGGAGTTTGAATTGCCGCAGCAGGAGCTATCTGGGTGCCCACCGTGGCAGTTACCGCCATACGAAGGCTGCTCTCCACTCCATTGATGGTCTGGCTAGCATAATAGACGGTTCCGTTGACAAGCGGGGTCGAGGCGGATAAGGCAGTTCCTCCCGTTGCAGCGGCATACCATTTGATGCCGGTTCCTGTGGCAAGCAGATTTGAAATTGTCTGGGATCTTGTTACCAAGCCACCAAACATGAGTGCAAAAATCAGGAGGTATTTTTTCATCTTACTTCATCTTTGTATTACTGCCACATTGCGAAATTTTACGGATTTGTCATGGTTACCACCACTTCAAATCTGGCGTTACTTTCGCGCCCGTTGACGGTTTGGCTGGCCCAGTAATGCTGGTTGTTTATCAATTGGGTGGAGGTTGGCAGTGCCGTTCCACCTGTCTGATTTAAATACCATTTGATGCCTGTTCCCGTCGCCTGGAGGTCTGCCACTGTGGGTCGCGGATTTACGACGATATTGACAGAGGCGCATCCTGCACTGAATTGGGAATTGTTGTAGTTGCGGGCATAATAGGTGGTGGAAGTAGCCGGAGTGAGGGTAACAGGATTCCCTGTTGTGATTTGGGTTCCGCCACAACTGCCCGTATACCAGTACACGGTGCCTGCGGAGCCGTTGGCCGTTAGTTGCGTGGATGCACCGCTGCAGAGAATGTTGTAAGTAGAAGAGACAGAGGTTGGATTTGCAGGAGCCGGGAGAGAACCACCCATTCCCGAGTTCAGTATATTTACCAAAAGGGTGCCACTGTAATTGGAAGTGGCTGGAAAACCATCCGCCCAATCGTATCCGACCACGAAGGTATAACCGGTACCGGAAGGTCCGGCAATGATGGCTGGCACATTGGTTGGACGTGTTGCAAGCACTTGCACACTGCCCCCCAGTCCGGTAAAATTGTAAAAAAACTCAGAAGCACCTCCGTTCGAATAGGGATTTGAGAGACCTTCCCCAAGTTTATTCCCAAGGTCAGAAGCCGAAAAAGTGACCAAAGTTCCAGTTCCCACGGCTCCTACACTTGCAGAAGTGGCACTCAGAAGTCCCGCAGTATTCACTGCCCAATCAGCAGCAGACCATTCCGTGATTAGTACTCCGCCATTGTTGACCCAATTGGTGATTGTACTGTTCCCGTCCATTCTCAAAAGGACAACGGCATTGAAGGAAGCCAGGGTTCCTGCCGACGGGATGGAGGTTCCAAAATCGGTGGCTGAAAATCCGTTTGATGTGAGATAGGTTACTATGTTTGTATTCGAATTGGCTCCAATGACGGCCACATTCGTTGCCCTGGAGCTAAATGGAACAGTACAAAACAGGGCAAGAACGATCAGCCACATTTTCCATTTTTTTATTCTTTCTTTTGGTTGGTTAGAACACTTTCCTTTTGTGACCATTTTATTCTTAAGGTATTTAGTTTAAACTCAATTAGGTTGAAAGTCCCAATGAACCACCGATCTACTTTTGTGCCATCGAATCAAATTCCTATGCCACGACAAATGGGTAATGTTTACCTGTCCGATTCCAAAGTTGCTTCAGCCTCAGTTTGACCGAATGTTCCTGTAATCAGGAGCTTCCTTATGCTGACTGCATTCAGTTCGGGATGCTAAAATTAATTTTCCAAACAGCAGAGACAGAACCATGAGGTATTTCATCTTTCAAATGGGACTTAATAGATCATTATGTTCTATACAATAACACCCTGCAAATACAAAGGTTCAATTCGGAGAAAAAATATTACGGATTGGTCATATTGACCAAAACGTCCAGTCTAACTATACTTTCCTGTCCGTTGAGCGTCTGACTGGCCCAGTAATGCTGGCCGTTTATCAACGGAGTGGAAAGTGGCAGGGCTGTTCCTCCAGTCTGGGTCAAATACCATTTGATGCCGGTCCCGGTTGCCTTCAAATCGGCCACGGTGGGTCTTGGTTGAACAAAGATATCGATGGATGCACACCCAACACTGTAGGCCCCATTGTTGAAATTACGGGCATAGTAGGTCGTGCCTGCCAGTGGAGTTACGGTAACCGGATTCCCTGTTGTCAACAGCGTACCATCACAACTACCGGTGTACCAGGAGACCGTACCCGCCGGGCCATTGGCGGTGAGCTGCGTGGAGGCACCATTGCAAAGCGTGGTGTAGGTGGCAGTAATGGAGGTGGGATTTGCAGGAATTGCCAAAGTGGTAAAACTAACCTGATCACCATAGCCCGTGCCTCCGGAATTGGTGGCGTAGGCCCGTGCGTAATAGGTGGTGGTGGCCAACAATCCCGTCAGACTGCTGGTAAAGGCACCCGTGCCATAATTGCCGGATGTTTCTGATTTGGGATCGCTCACAGTAGGAGTTCCCGTTGTATTGTAGCAGACTCCGCGAACAGTCGCATTGCCACTGCCAACAGCGGTGATGTTCCCTGAAACATCTGCCGAAACAGCCGAAACACTGGCCGAGCCGGTGGTGGCCACGGAGGGTTTGCCCAACGGCGTGGCAAATGAGCCTACACTGCCATAGGCTGTTCCCTGACTGTTCGTAGCATAAGCCACCACATAATAGGTTGTTCCGCTGGAAAGTCCAGTGATTGACTTGCTGAATGTTCCTGTCCCTGTGGTGCCATTCACATCCTGCATCACACCTGCTTCCCCTATCGTCGGGGTGTTGTCGCTTGTCGAATAAACGACTCCACGCTCAGTAACCGCGGCACCTCCGTTGGCGGTCACATTGCCGCCCATCGTAGCTGAAGTGCTGTTAAAAGTAGTGATGGCGGTTGTTGTAACGGTTGGCGGTCCTATTGCAGAAAAAGATTGCACGCTCCCATAAGCGGTTCCAAGGTCATTGGTGGCATAGGCCCTCACATAATAGGTAATGCCGGTCGAGAGTCCAGTGACTGAATTGGTGAATATTCCCATTCCGATGGATCCGCTCACATCCTTGGCAACGCCTGATTCTCCCATCAACGGGGTGTTGTCACTTGACGAATAAACAAACCCACGCTCAGTTACATCAGCACCGCCGTTGGCTGTCACATTGCCTTCCAGTATGGCGGAACTACTGTTGTAAGAGGTGACTGCACTTGTTGAAACGGTTGGCGGAGCCGTGGTTGTAAAGGATTGCGTGCTTCCGTACGAGGTTCCTTCGCTGTTGGTCGCATAGGCCCGCACATAATAGGTGGTACCGTTGGTAAGTCCCGTCACCGACTTACTGAATGTTCCCGTTCCGTTGGTGCCGTTTGCATCCCTGAAAACATCGGCTTCCCCTATCGTCGGCGTGTTGTCGCTCGAAGAGTAGACAACTCCCCGCTCGGTGACCGCAGCTCCACCATCGGCATTCACATTGCCGCCCAACGTTGCAGAGGTATTGTTAAAAGTAGTGATGTTGTTTGTTGAAACGATTGGAGGAGCAGTGGTTGTGAAGGATTGCACACTCCCGTAAACGGTTCCCTGGCTGTTGATAACATACGCCCGCACATAATAGGTTGTGCCGTTGGAGAGCCCTGATATGGACTTGCTGAATATTCCCGTACCGGTAGTTCCGCTCACATCCTTTAGAACGCCTGGTCTTCCCATCGTCGGATTATTGTCATAGGACGAATAAACCACTCCACGCTGCGTGACCGAGGCACCTCCATCGGAAGTTACATTGCCGCCCATCGTGGCGGAAGTACTGTTGAAATTAGTGACGGCGGTTGTTGTGATGGTTGGCGCAGCAATGGTCGTGAAGGACTGCATACTCCCGTAGGTAGTTCCTTCGCTGTTGATCGCATAGGCCCGCACGTAATAGGTGGTGCCACCCGAAAGTCCTGTGACCGACTTGCTGAATGCTCCGGTTCCTGCAGTTCCGTTCACCTCCTTTGTAACATCCGCTTCCCCTATCGTCGGAGTGTTGTCGCTTGACGAATAGACCACTCCACGCTCGGTCACCATCGTACCGCCGTCGGCCGTCACATTGCCGCCCAGTGTGGCAGAACTGGCGTCATACGTTGTGATGGCAGTCGTTGTGACAGTTGGTGTTGCAGTGGTCGTGAAGGACTGCATACTCCCGTAGGAGGCTCCTTCGCTGTTGGTCGCATACGCCCGTACAAAATAGGTGGTGCCTCCCGAAAGTCCTGTGACCGACTTGCTGAATGTTCCCGTTCCGGAGGTGCCGTTCACATCCTTGGTAACACCCGTTTCCCCGATCGTAGGGGTGTTGTCGCTTGCCGAATAAACAACTCCACGCTCAGTAACCGTAGCACCGCCATCGGCCGTCACATTGCCGCCCATCGTGGCCGAATTACCATTGAACGTAGTGATGGCAGTGGTTGAAACAGTTGGCAGTGCAGTGGTTGTAAAGGATTGCGTACTGCCGTAAGTGGTTCCCACACTGTTCGTAGCATACGCCCTCACATAATAGGTTGTTCCGCCGGAAAGTCCTGTGACAGACTTGCTGAATGTTCCCGTTCCTGTGGTGCCGTTTACATCCTGCGTCACGCCTGTTTCTCCGATGGTGGGGGTGGTATCACTTGTGGAATAGACCACTCCACGCTCGGTGACAGTCGCTCCGCCATCGGCCATCACATTGCCGCCCATCGTGGCGGAAGTGCTGTTAAACGTAGTGACGGCGGTTGTGGTGATGGTTGGCACATCTGTAGTCGTAAAGGACTGCATGCTCCCGTAGCTGGTTCCTACGTTGTTGGTGGCATACGCCTGAACATAATAGGTAGTTCCACTGGAAAGTCCCGTGACAGAATTGGTGAAAGTTCCCGTTCCAGTGGTTCCGTTCACAACCTTGGTGACACCGGCTTCCCCAATTGTCGGGGTGCTGTCGCTTGTCGAATAAACCACTCCGCGTTCGGTGACTGCCGCTCCGCCGTCGGCCGTTACATTGCCACCCATGGTGGCTGAAGTGCTGTTAAAGGTGGCGATCGCAGTCGTTGTTACAACAGGAGCCGAAGTTGTGGCAAAGGACTGCATACTCCCGTAGGTGGTTCCTGCGCTGCTCGTGGCATAAGCCTGCACATAATAAGTTGTTCCGTTGGAAAGTCCTGTGATTGACTTGCTGAAAGATCCCGTTCCGGTGGTGCCGTTCGCATCCTGTGTCACGCCAGTTTCTCCCATGGTTGGGGTCGTATCGCTGGTCGAATAAACGACTCCACGTTCGGTGACTGTAGCTCCGCCATCCGCGGTCACATTGCCGCCCATCGTGGCCGAAGTGCTGTTAAAGGTGGTGATGGCAGTCGTTGTAACTATTGGCAAGGAATTGGATGTAAAAGATTGTATCCCTCCATAAGCTGTTCCTTCGGCATTGGTTGCATAGGCCTGAACATAATAGGTCGTTGCACCCGAGAGTCCTGTGATTGACTTGCTAAAGGATCCCGTTCCGGTGGTGCCGTTCACATCCTTGGTAACACCTGTTTCCCCGATCGTCGGGGTAGTGTCGCTGGCCGAATAAACCACTCCCCGTTCGGTGACAGTCGCTCCGCCATCCGCGGTCACATTGCCGCCCATCGTGGCCGAAACCCCGCCGTATGTTGTTATTGATGTAGTGTTGACAGTCGGCAGATTGGTCGCAACAACGGTAACAAATGATGGAATAAAGAGGGAAGTTGTATTAATTCCACCATTTGCAGTTCCACCATTATCTGAAAGTCCCGTGATCCTGACTAATCGGTATTGTGCTGAGGATGGTGAATCACTGCTGTTGAAATAACTCAAATTATTAAGAACCGTTTCAAGATTTGCTTCGGACAGAGAGCCACCAGTAACCACAACTGCAGCAACAGTTTTTCCTTCGACAACGGAAACAGAAACATTGTAGGTCAGGTGGTTTGTTACGGTTGTTCCTGATGTGCCACCCGTAAGTACGACATTACTCCCATCGATTACCAGTTGCTCAGAAGCCCCATCCGGCAAATTCGTCACTGTAAGAGAAAACCCACTGAACAATTGTCCACTTTCCCATGTTGATGCCGTAGCACCAGAATATAATTTCACAGGGGGTGAATGTTCTGTGAATGTTGGATAAGTGCCTGTAATTGTCAAGGTTGGAGGATCGTTAACCACCAGTGTATTGATGGTAATTATTGAAGCAACGCTTGTAAATGAATTCGCATTCAGGATTGTGACCGATACTGACCTGCTTCCCAGGTCAACTTCCGAATTGTTCGAATAAGTTACATTTTGGATCAACGTACTGATTAGGGCATCGGTGGCATCGGCATTGAAGGTGATCACTAAATCGTGACCAGTTTGCCCGTCTTTCGCCGTGGCTATGCTGCCGATTACGGTACCTCCTACAGATACCGTGCTTCCAGCGGCCATCCCTGTGCCCAGAACCACATTGGCCGAAGTTTTTATAGAAAGGGATTCGCTGGCTGAAGCAGAGGCAATAGCAACTGAAAGGTTTCCTCCGTTGTAACCGGAATTAGCATGGTTACTTACGGTTGCATTTCCCCCGTTATCGATGAGTAACGGGTTGTCCCCTTCCTTGAATGAACCAGAGTCTCCATTCAGGTTGGTCAACACGGGCTTCCCAGACTTGACCGTCACAGTAGAAGTTACAGCTAATTCAGCTGTATCATCCCCTCCATTCAAAGTGCCGCCATTGTCCTTCAGCAGGGTAATTATCACGACACGGTTTGGTTCCGTTGGGTTGTCACTGTTGTTTTGATAGCCCATCGAGTTGACCAGCGACTGTAAATCTGCAGCAGACAAAGAACCACCGGATACGGTCACAGTGGCGGTTGATCCTGTAACAGAAACACCGTAGGCCAGACTTTTTCCACTGCTTGTACCAGTTACCCCGTTTGTCAGGGATATCGTGCTCCCGTCCAGATAAAGCCTTTCTGATGAGCCATCGGAAACATTGGATACCGTCAGGGTGAGGCCGGTAAATGTTTGTCCAATCTCGACCGTTGAGGCTGCTGCATTGGAAACCAAGGTAACAGTAGGATCCCCTGCGGTGAAAGTTGGATTGATACCAACAGCCGTTAAAGTAGGAGGATCGTTGACAACAAAAGTATTGATCGTAACGATTGCATCAGAACTTACTATTGCATTGGCATTCTGAATGGTGAAATGTACCGAGCATACGCCAAGAGATTCTTCTGAATTGTTGCTGTATGCAATGTGATGGATGAGTGTACCAATCAGGTCATCCGTAGCATTGGCATTGAAAGATATAACCAGTTTTGTTCCATTGTAACCGCTACTGGTAATGGTGCCAACAACCGTGCCACCAATGGTGATGGAACTTCCAACATTCATCCCTCCACTCAGCACCAGGTTTCCAGAAGTACTTATGGAAAGAGATGCAGACATATAACCAGGAATGGGACTAACCGTTAGATTTCCTCCGTTGTAACCTGAATTGTCACCATTAACCAATGTAGCATCACCCCCGCTATCGATTGCCAAAGGGTTATCCCCTTCTGTGAATGTACCGGAATCTCCGTCCAGATTGGCAAGAACAGGTTTCCCTGATGCGGTGGTAAATGAAACTTTAGTTCCGTAAGCTGTCCCTGCCGTGTTGGTCGCAAAGGCCCTTACGTAATAGGTCGTATTGCGCAACAATCCGGATACGGATCCGGAAAATGTACCGGTTCCACTGCCGATCACTACTTTGTTGTCGGAAATATCGGGAGTGCCCGATAACGAATAGACCACTCCACGTTCCATCACGGTTGCTCCTCCTGAGGAAGAAACATTGCCTCCCATGGTGGCAGACAAGGTGTTGAAGGTGGTGATGGCTGTGGTGTTTACCGTTGGAACGATGGCCGACACCCCGCCGTACTCAAAAGCACCGATATCGGTAGTACCATTGCGTGACTGTCCCACCTGGTCGGTGGTGGGTGCACCGGCATCCGTACCTGCATTAATCATAAAACTATTATCCAAAATCGGAAGAACGGGTCCATTGTTTAGCAGGCCAACAGAACTTAGAGTGGACCCCAGATTCAGATTCTGATTGGCCAGAGCCGGGCTGTTTCTGTTCCATTGGGTGCTTGACGAACCGTCGGCTTTAAAGTTGTACAAAATATCACTGGCCTGGTTAAACTTCCAGTTACCTGAATTATCCGAAGATGATTGTTTTTTAACAACATTAAACCCGGAATCGGTTAAAGCGTCACCCGATTGAACCCTGTAATCATCCTTGGTATTGTCAGTCAGTATGTTATTGACAGCAGAAAGAGTGCACGCGTAGGCAAAAAGGCCGTAACCGGTATTTTCAGCCACCGTGCAGTTTGTAAGATGAAGCGTTGACCCAAGGTCACAATATATCCCACACCCTCCCCATGCATCAAAAACGTTTTTTGCAATGGTGGAATTTGTGACCGTTGCTACTCCGTATTCACAAATTTGGAGACCATATCCTCCTGTGTTATCGTGTAAGGAACAATTCGACATGGCTATATTTTTACCCCAGACTATGCCATCACTGGTCGAAGTATTCCCATAAATATCCAGGTCGATCAGGTTCAATGATCCGTCATCTGAAAGAATTCCGGCACCTAAGCTCGAGTTGCCATATCGTACCGTCAGATCCTTGATGGTTAAATTAACATACGAGGCATAAAAAACATTGCCATTTGCATTCGCCGCTGAAGAGGCTGTTTGTACAATTGTTGACTTTGCTCCCTGCCCCTGAATGGTGATGCTTTTGGATACCGTTAAATCTGTTTCTGTAAATGTCTCAGCTGCCAGATTTAGAATATCCCCATCGTGACAGGCCGCCAATGCCGCTGTAATGGTGGTGAAATCGCCTGTTGAACCAACATGGAAGATTTGAATGAAGTTTATTTTTAAGGTGTTTCGGTAAGAACCTCCTACAACACCAGCATTACCACCTGTAAATGCTGAATTCTGAAATGCAAAAGTCAGGTTCGAAACGTCGTTGGCATTGTTGTGTGATGCCGGGATACCAGTGAGCATGGCTAATAGCGTCAGATCATCTTTCCGGAGAATACGTGCCGTCATGCCAGCGGGAAGATTGCTCACAATGACCTTTCCATCTGCCACAAAATCATCGCCGCTTTTCCCGGTAAATGTCTCCCCACCAAGGTTGTTACAGGTAATTACCATCGTATTGTCAATGGTTCCATCGTCTTCAGGAGATTCTGTAAACACAAGGGTATTATACAATAGTTCTGACTGTTCCAGTTTTACGGAAGGAATCGGGAGCGCTCCGGCAGAGTTGGACCAACCAGAGGAAGGTGGGTTGCTGCCTGAATTGTTGGTGTAATAATAGGTGTTTCTTACCGTCGCACCATCGCTTCCATAACAGCAATCGATGGAGGCAATTTTCCATTTACCGTCGTAAATGAGCGCTCGGTATGAATTTGAATCAAGAATAAAAAAAGGATGGCCGGCATTTGTAAAACCACTGTCCTCATAGGTTCCGTTCACGTCGGCACCGGCACCACTCACCACATACTTGGCAGCCTTCAGGCCGTGGCCTACGGCTAAAATAATCAGCAACAAGGCTAACTGAGTGATTTTTTTCATCTCCAATTTGCTTTTCGTATCGTTTTCCACTTCCGTCTCAAAGCAGAATTTAGTATTCCCTTTACCAAAACCATTGAGGGAAACAAGTGCCAGTTCAATTACCTAAAAATAACCTTTAATAAATTGTAAATCTTCTTTTTAACATGGACAAAACATGGACATATATTCCAAATGAGGTGTTATTCTACTACTCTTTCCCAGCATTTGGATTTGGTACATCGGGATTGATTGACTGTGAATTATTGGTTTGAGCTCCCCATCATAGAGGGCAGCTCCATCTGTACAATACAATCCTTTGTTGCCATTTGTTTGATTGACGTTAAGTACTCTGACAGTTGTGGCATCGACCCAACGTTGCGTGGCACTCTTTCGTGGGACAAGAATACCCCTGCGCGTCGATCTTGGCCTGAGCAATGCTGAAGGAGCGGGTGTTGAGCTCCATGTTTTGAGCATAAACCACTGATGAAACACTCACTGCCAGAAAAGTAAAATGTAGCAGACAACTATTTTTCATTTTTGTGTTTGTTTTTGAAAGGCCATCCTATCAAAGATTTTTCGGATCATATCAGTTAATCGTTACAATTACTTCGAGCCGTGTCGCACTTTCGGTACAGTTGATGGTCTGGCTGGCAAAATAGTGGGTTCCATCTACCAGCACCACTGAACTTGCCAGTGCAGTTCCGCCACTTGAAGCGGAATACCACCGGATGCTCGAGCCGGTTGACTGCAGGCTAGCCACTGTTGCTCCGGTGCTATAACTTTGTGTTGGCGCACCTGTTGGAGCACACGGGGTCGGATCGACCGTTGCCGTTACCTCCAGCCTTGCTGTACTTTCGACCCCGTTCACGGTCTGGCTGGCAAAATAATGGGTCCCATTGACTATGGCAGTGGAAGCTGCCAACTGTGAACCTCCTGTGGAAGCGGAGTACCATTTGATATTTTGACCCGTTGCCTGAAGATTGGCAACTGTATAAGCAGCCGGGGTAAACGATGGCTGGTTGATGGTCACCTTTACAGCATTCGATTCGGCAGCGCCCGTCCAGTCAGTCATGCAGTCAACGCGCGCCAGGCGTTTGTACCAGGAGTTGACAAACAGCGTACCCGGGGCATAAATGGCCGAGTTGCTGGAAGCAATGTCGCTGAACCCCGCCGAGGCACTGGTGGTGGATACCTGCCATTTGTATTCCAGTTTACCTGTATTTCCGGAAGCGGCCGCACTACTGGTAAAAGCCGCAGGAGCAAAGCCTGAACAGATGGCTTGTGCCGTACCAATGGTGCCTCCATTGGTTGGATTGGCACAGGGCGGAGCTACATTGTATTCAAAAGCGCCCATGGACGGATAGGTGCTGCTCCTCTCTGCTCCCCCATCATAATCGGTGGTGATGCCGATGCCTGTCGTCGCAACCAGGGAGGTGGCCGAGGGCAGATAATCAGTCGCCGAGGTACCTCCTGCACTGGCAAAGGAAGGATTGGTGTTCAGACTATTGGCTTCTCCATTTGTAGCAGTCCGCCATGCAGAAAGCGTTGTACAGTAGGTATCGATGTATCTGCCCAAATATCCACTGCTTCCCGGAGCATACAAGTCGTTGTAATCGGATGTTGCAGGCGGGGTTGTCCCATAATAAATGCAATAGTGGTGTCCTACGCCACCATTGTTGGATCGAGCATTGCAGAGGATATTATTTTTAAAAGTGCGTATGTTGTTATTGGCACTGAACAAGGCATAGCTATCCAGGTTTCCTGCCGTCGGGGCACCGCCAATGTATACTGTATTGTAGTAAACACTGGTGCTGCGTGCTACATTATTGCCTTCTTCATAAATTCCATAGATAGCAGACATGTTGTTCCCGCCAAAGTTCAGAATGTTGTTTGCAATGACTGCATCGGTACTGTATTGTTTGTAAATCCCATAATATCTTGTGTTGGAACAATATGTGTTTACACCCGCAGAGGAGAATCCAAAAACATAGTTTTGTTTGATCGTATTGACCGTATGCAAAACTTCGCTGTATCCCGAAAAGTAGATGCCGTACATGAACGGACCGGCACCGGTTCCCGTAGCCGACAGATTGTAAACGGTATTTCCCGAACAATCATTCACATCTGACCCGCCCGTGCAATAGATCCCGTACATGTATCCGTTGAATGAGGCGTAGGTATTTGTAAGATTATAAACGGCATTGTTGTTAATTGAAAATTTATTGCAGGACGACACCCAGATTCCACCCCTCACGGAAGCGTCACGACCGCTGCCGTTCCCTGAGTTGGCGATGGTTAAATCGTGGATGCTGTTGCCTGAGGCAGTAAGTACAATTGGCTGATCATAGCTGTGAATTCCGCTCACATAGCCCAAATTGGTGGCACTATTGTTCAGGTAGGAGATGGAGTTGTTGCTGATGGTTAGCCCGGTTGATGCCCCGCCTATGTTTTCGATGCCAACTATCCATTGCCAGTCGCCGGTACTGGGGGAGGTACAGGAAATCGGGTTGGTGGCACTGCCGATCGTGTTGTTGCTGATGATTCCGGCCGTATTGTTGTTCCATCTGGCAATGCAGTAGAATCGGGTGAACTGGACGGAATTGCTGTTGTTGCAGGTGATGCCCCCGATGTTGTTGTACTGACAGGTGATGTAGCCGGAACCGTTCAAGACGATTGGAATAAGGGAACCACCGGTGTCGTAGTTGAAGGTCAGATTCGGGGTGCCGGTAACAGAGCCGATGGTGTTGGGTTCACCGGCAACACCCAAAGTTACATCCCCGCTACTGATCACGATTCCACACATCGTAGCGGTATCGTTGTTGTTGTTGCTCCAGGTGATGCCGTTCACCGTATTGCCCTTCAACACACTCGGGGTACCGGTTCCTACAGAAACCACATTTATGGCACAAAAATTACTGTAGGCAGTGTTGGACTTGATCCAGGTACCCGAACACAAGGGAGCATTTCCTCCGATGTAATTGCCGCTTACCACAAATCCCGCTGCACTGCTGTTTATATAAATGGGATAGTAATAGGCCCTGTTCGCCGTTGGATTAAAAGTGCTGGTTTCGTATAAACTATTCCCAGAAATGGTTGATGCCGCTGTACTTGTATTTAAATTTATTCCGTTTGAAGAACTGATGCGGCTAAGAAAATCATAGATATTATTGTTGCTGATGGTAACTGTATTTGCTGCTCCACCAGAGTAAATGGCATTTATGGGGCGATTGGCATCGGCAGCGTTTGTAATGTTGTTGTTGTCAACCGTATTCCCCGTGCTTGCGGCCGTGGCCCCCAGAAAGATCACACCTCCGCTGCCATCCGTGCTGGAACCTTTTATCGTGCAGTATTTGACAGTGTTGTTATTGGCGCCATTGTACATCCGGATGGTGCTTGTTCCACCATTCCCCGAATTACTGGTGTTTGTGACCACCAGGTCCTTGGTTGAGTTGGTGGCATTCACCCTTCCATCGATGGTCACATTATCCGCCCCGTTGAGGTCAATGAGCGGGGTGGCCAGGTTTCCACTGATGGTCACTCCGCTAACTGCAGGATAGATATTAACGGAGGTATAACTAGAACTGCCTGTTCCACTTGCATTCAGCACCGCTGCCGCATTTTCAACTGTGCTGCCGTTTAATTGGAGTGTAATAGCTCCGGTATGTGTGCCGGCATTGATGGCATCGAAGGCCGACTTAATATTTCCATATCCGGCAGCATAATTTCCCGAAACAAAAACATCTACAGGGAATGCATCCGGTTGGTTCCAGGTG
>Ga0214225_1000251_pt1 | contig 14587 bp, 25 predicted proteins | sample TroBogypolimnion_31_FD_153063 | JGI IMG/M metagenome (GOLD analysis project Ga0214225, IMG submission 153063) | Freshwater microbial communities from Trout Bog Lake, WI - 17SEP2007 hypolimnion | ecosystem: Environmental > Aquatic > Freshwater > Lake > Hypolimnion/Profundal zone | place: Trout... | reverse complement strand
GCATGGTGGATGAAAAAGCCGGGCTGGTGGATACCACCAACGGAGCCACCAAACGCCGCTGGCTATTTAACTGAATTATGAAAACCGCTCTTCTCATCACTTGTTCGCTCGCCGGCGGATTGGCGATTTGCGTCGTTGGATTTTTTGCCGCGCGCCTCGGCCTCGTGCGGCTGAACAACTGGTGTGCGCGGCAACTCACCGATAGCCCGGTGGCAGATAATTAAGCACTCAAATACTTACCCTTTCCCGATGCTCCCGCAACGCTTACTCAACCTCCCCATTAACCACCGCACCGTGCTGGTGACGATGGAGATGGTCCGCGCCAATCTCGGTGTGGATGCGGAAAGCGTGCAGGCCAAAGTGGACGCCGGAGAAATCCGGTGGATCTGGAATGTGGCCACCGGCGAGCGTATCAGCGAGTTGCGGTTTTGGGCCAAGGAATTGATTGCGCCGGAGTTTTGTGCCGGACTCAATCTCGAACAAGTGATTAATCAGCTTCTGGGGGAAGTCCGTTTGAGTTGGCGCGGCGTGGAAATCGAACACTTGCTTTTAGTCAGCCGGCCCACCGTGAAAAAACTTTGCGATGAAGGCGCGCTGGCCGGCGAAATTGTGGGTGGCACTTTTCATTTTCGCCGGGCGGCGGTGGTGAATTTTTTACGCGCCCGCCTGACCACCCACTTTTCTTTGGCGCCCGGTTCGAGTTCGGGACAACCGATATCAGTCACCCGGAACAAATCTCGCCGAAGCGAGTTACCGGCGCCAAAGAATATTTTGCGGAAAAAACTCACTCTGCCATGAAAAAAACCACCCACCTCGCTGCCGGCCTCGCCAGCGACCAGCATGATGCTGGACCCCACCAAGCAGCACCGGCGGCAATCAAACTCACCGCGCCAGCGTCGCTGGCTGGCGCGCTCACCGGTGGCCCGGCGCCAGCAGTGTCATCGGAAATTTTACTCTCGCTCGGCGCGCTTTACGCGACGAGCGAGATGAAGGGGCTGCTCGGCGAGCTGGATGAAATCCGCGAGGCGCGCGGCATTCAGGCCGGCCTCGTCGCCGCGCTCCACGCAATCCTCCCGCCCGCGCAATTTCGCGCGGTGATGATCCAGTGGGAAGTGGACGCCATCAAACTTTCCGAATTTCTCCACCTCGCGGGAGTGGGACATCAGGAGGATAAGCCGAGCAACTCTTCCACCTTGGAAATCGAAACCGGATCAGCAGAGATTAGTGCCAACGCAGTAGGGTTATTGTTTCCACCCTCGCGCAAACAGACGAAGCGCCGGCTCAACAAAGCGGCGGCAATCACCTCGGTCAAGGAAGTGGTCGTCCAGTCCACCTCCTTGATGTCTTCCACCCTGACATTGTTTCTGGCCTTGCTGATCTCGTTTGCTCCCGTGAAACACGCTACGAGGATGAACCTGCGGCCCGAAGGTTGTTTCAACGCAATGAATTTGGTGCCGTTGAATTCTTTTTCAGCGGCGGCTTTGAAATCTGCGAGCGAGCCGGAAAAGTTTTGTTCCATCACGGCGAGCAGTGACTGCATTTCAGGATTCATGCGCCAAGCCTAATTTTTTATGTCCAACAACACACTCCAAAAAGTTGAAGCAAAGCCAGGCCGGGATTCGGTCGTCGTCATCACCGCCACTTGGGATGGCGTCCGCCACTGGTTGAACGCCGCGAAAATGTTTGAGCAGGGCAAACTCTTTAGCCAGGTCATGACCGGCTTCGAGCTGCTCGCGCTGAAAAAATCGCATGGCATTCAGCACGGCGGCGACCGTTCAAGTTCCCAAAATGGGAACTTGAAAGACGATTGGGAAACGATCCTTCAGAAAGAGGCCGGCCTCGCGCAGTCCACGGCCTACCGCTACATGGACATGGCGAAAGCCGCCGCGCCGCGTTTGAAGAAACTGCCCGCGCTGAAAAACTTCGATCCGTTTTCGCAGCCAATGTCCCTGCTCGCCGAGCCGCAGCGCGAGGCGCTGACGACGGCGGTGAAAAAACTCACGGACGGAAAATCGCAGGCCGATTTTTTTGAGGAGCTTTACAAGCAAGGCGGTGGCAACCCGAATCCGAAAGACGGCGGAGAACGCAAGCCGTTGAACACGGCAGAACAGGCGGATGCGGCGTTCAAGATCGCCATGGAAAATTCCGGCTGGATGGGCAAGGCCGTCACCGCGAGCAACAAGGATTTTTTCCTGACCGCGAAGGATAACGACCTCGAAGTGGACGCGCAGATCGCCGTCCTCGAATTCGCCCTGAAGCTCCGCACCAAATACCGGAACACGCCGCGCGCGAAGCGCGAGGCCGTCGTCGCCGAAATCCTCGAAGCCATCGCCAAAGATTCACCGCTCAAACCAGCGTGACGCTGGACACCACGATTATGGATCAAGACCAAATGATGCAACGGTTGACGGCTAACCCTAATGACGGGGAAGTGGACAAGGCCGTGAAGGAAAATTTCAAAAAGCTGCTGGATGCTCTGAAATTTTTCTATGACAGCGGCATCACGGTCACGATCAAGCCCACCTCAAACGGCTGGAGCTGCCATCTTTCAAAAGCGAAATCGTAAATCTCATGCAACTCACCAGCACCGACAACCATTTCCTCGGAAGCTTGCCGCCCGACGTTCGGAGCGAAGTCGAGCAGTGGCGCGACTGGCTGCTCGCCGTCTCGAAGCCGGTGCAAAAGAGCCTGGAGCGGATCGCGCTGCTGGCCGGCGTCTCGCCCAAGACGGCGCGGCGCAAGTATGACGACTTCCGCCATTCCGGTTTCGACATACGCACGCTGGTCAACAAGGCCAAGGTGCCGGAAGTCGAGTCGGCCATCACGCCGGAGTTTGTCGAATGGATGAAGGCGCTCGTGGAAAAAAACCAGCGCAAGACTTCCCCCGCGTTGCGCCGGTTCAAGAAAATGTGGCGCGCGGGCGAGCAGATTCCCGGCATGGACAATTCGCTGCCGCGCCATCAGCTCCCCGCCGGTTTCAGCGACGACAATATCCGGCGCAAGATCGCCGACAAGTTTGCGACCACGGCAATGCGGCGCGGCCTCGGCATGGCGCTGGCGAAATACGGCCCGCAGATTCTCACGACGCGCGCGACGCTCTGGTATGGCTCGCACCTGATGATTGACGATTTGTGGCATGACAACTTCGTCGTGTTCGGCAAGGGCGCGAACGCGCAGATCATCCGCGCGCTGGAACTAGACGCGCTCGACGTGTTCGCCGGCTATCTCGAAACCTTCGGCTGCAAGCCGCGCTTCCGCCGGCCCGATGGCACGTTCGACAACCTGAAGGAAAGTTTTGCGCGGCTCGTTGTGGCGAACGTGTTTTTCCATCGCGGCTATTCGCCTCGCGGCAGTTGGATTCTGGCCGAGCATGGCACGGCGGCGATCCCGGAGCGCGTCGCGCGCATTTTGTTTGACCGGAGCGGCGGCCTGATCCGGCTGCGCGAGTCGGGCATCACCGGCGACGAGCAGGCCATCATCGGCTGGCGCGGGCAGGGCAAGGGCAATCCCCGGTTCAAGGCGGCGCTGGAAAGTCTCCGCAACCTGAAGCACAATGAACTCGGATTCCTGCCGGGGCAGACGGGCAAGGATCGGGACAACCGGCCCGAATACACCCACGGCCAGCTTGTCCAAGCGTCGGAAGAATTGAAGGCGATGGCGGTTCTCGCGGTGAAAAATCCCCAGCGCGCGGCGGCGATGAAGCTGAAGCTGCTCGACTATCACGCCCACTTTTTGCCGCTGTTAATGGACGTTTATCGGGAGCTTAACCACCGCGACTGGCACGACCTCGAAGGCTGGCACGCGGCGGGCAACGTCGCCATTGATTACCGGACGACCCCGACCGCCGCGCAGTGGTTGACGGACAGCGAGTTCTCGGCGCTGCCGGAAGTCTCGCAGCAGCTCTTGCTTCAGGCCGCGCAGGCCGACAAGCGGTTCATCCGCACGCGCAACCTGTCCCCGGCGGAAGTCGCCCGGCGCGACGGCGGCGGGCTGGTGAAAATCCCGGCGTTCGTCGTCTGCGAAATTTTGGGTGACGACTGCGCCCGCGATGACATGAAAGTCCAGGGCGCTTACTTCAACGAATTTTCCGACCACGAGCTTGCGCCCGAACCACTGCTGTTCGAGTCCGTCATCACCACGCCGGAGGGCCGCGTGGAACAATTGCCGGACGGAAAATACACCTGCTTCGTCAACCCGTTTGACCTCGAACAGCTCTTCGTCTGCGACGCGCGCAAGCGCTGCCTCGGCATCGCCCCGTTGGTGAAACGGATTGACCGCCACGACGACGAGGCGCTGAAGCGCGCCTTCGGCCACCGCGAGCATCGCATCGCCGAGCTGAAGAAACCGATCCTCGCGCGCCACGCCCAGTCGGTGCGCGACGAGATCAACCGGCTCGAAATCAACGCGGCGGCGATGGACGAAACCCGCCCGTTCACCGCCGAGGAAAAATCCGCCGCGCGCTTTGTCGCCCGCGAGGGCGCGGACGCCGCCGAAGATATTTTGTCACCCGCAGCCGATGGTGGCCGGGCCGCAGTCATTTCTGAAACCACAGCCGGCGACGACCTGCTGGGGGCCATCAGTCAACCGCAACGATAACAACCAAACACGAAGGGCAAACACATGAATGAGACCGCACATCCCGAACCAGGTACCGATTCCAACGCACTCGCCGCGCTGGGAAATACGAAACTAAAAATCCCCGGCGACGTAGTCAACAAGGCCACTCAAGACCTTCCGGACAATCAGCGCAGCGTCATCCGTAAATTCCATTCCTACTATATGGAGAACGATTTGAGCCTAGGTGAAACGGCCAAGTTAATTCGCTACGACGTCGCCGCGCTGAGCTTAGTCTTTCGTGGGAAATACACCGCGAGCTTAGACACCATCGTCAAGGAGATGAACGACTTTTTGACGCTCGCGGAAAAGCGCGCGAGTGGCCAGAAATTGAATTTCATTGAGACGGCGCTTACCAAACGGATCTGGAGCGTTTGCGCGGCGGCGTTGGAATTTCAACGCATCGCTTTTATTTTCGGCGATACTCAAATTGGTAAGACCGAGGCACTGAAAGCCTACGCCCGCGCCCACAACCACGGCAGCACGATCTATGTCAGCGTGCCGACCCAGCCCAGCGTCTATTCCTTCATGGGCGAGCTGGCGCGGACGCTACGCATCAGCTCCCAGCAACGCCTTACGGATCTTCGCCGCCGCATCATGGATTCGTTTGATGACCGCATGTTGCTGATTGTGGATGAGGCGCATCGTTGCACGCCGGAACTGGGTCGCAATACCTATTCCGTTCAGGTCATCGAATTCATCCGCGAGCTGTTCGACGAACGGAAATGCGGCGTGGTCATTTCCGCCACAAATGTTTTTCGCAAGGCGATGGAAGACGGCCCCGCCGCGAAGATTCTAAAACAGACCAGCCGCCGCCGGCTCTGTGCCTTGAAACTTCCCGACCGGCCCACGCGCGAGGATTTGAATACGTTCGCTGCCGCGCATGGACTGCCGCCGAGCGAGGGCGAGGCGCGCAAGCTGGAAACGCAGATGGTGGACGACGAGGCGCTGGGGATGTGGCTCACGTTGCTTCGCATGGCCGCGAAGATGGCCACCACGCGCAAAGCCAAGCTCACCTGGGCGCACGTCATCAGCGCCCATGCCGGCCTGAAGGAACTCGAAGGCCAGAAATTCTGAATAACTGCGTTATGCCCACCAAGTTTTCCCAACCGGGATCATCACTGAACATGGAACTCTTTCGGGATTGCCGGAGAATGCGCCAAGAGAATCGGCAGTCTTTTTCGGAAACTTTGCAGATAACAACTGCTGTGGCTGCGAACTATGAGTATGGCCGCACAGAAATTCCCAACCAAATTGTAAAAAAGCTACGCCTGATTATGGCTAGGCGCATCAACCTTTTGCGTATTCGCTATCAAATTGAATTATGAGCACCTGCTGGAAATGTGGCCGCAAACTGCCGGGCATTCAAACCGAGTGCGAGCCGACTTGCGGCTCAACCCACGAATTGCCCTCCGCAATCGCCAAGATCATCGAAATGATGAACGAAAACTCACGGATATTAAATCAGGCATCGAGCCGCATTTTAGAGGAACTAACACGCCGGCAAGCATTGAAGAATTTGCCTCCGGATTACGAGATATAATTATGCCCGCCGACGCCACATTCCTCGACGCGCAGACCACCCAATGGCTTTGGAAAACCGAAGCCATGCAGCGGATGGCCATTGCGCTTGTGGAACTGGCGTTGGCGCACGACGAGTTCGCGGCGGACGATCTGCCGCCCACGCTCGACCACGGAGGCAGCGGGATCGCCGGCAGCATCATGAGCAAGCTCGCCGACAACGGCATCATCACCCGCGTCGGCATCTGGGGTGGCGGCGACGCCTCGTCGCCGGCCGTTTTTTTTCAAAAGCTCCGGCCCAGCAAGGCCGAGGGCCGCAAAGGTTCGAACATCGGCGTATGGAAGCTGGCCGACCGCATCAAGGCGGCGAGCTTCCTGCGCGCCAAACACTCCCACAAGGAACTGCGCCAGGCGGAATTACTCACCAGTTAATAAACCATTAAACACAACACGAAGGGCAAAAAATGACGTCTAAAAACTTACGAATCTATTCCGTTCACGCCACGCGGGCGCATTTCAAGGTCAGTATAACTTGGCCTCCTGAAATCTGGTGGAGCAACGCGCGCATCCGCCAATTTACGATTGTCGTCTTCCGAAAAATCTTCGGCGGGTTGGAACCGAATTTTCACTGGCACAAGGATGGCTTCATGGCCGAGGCCAGTGACGCGCGCGGCAACCATGTCACGGTTGAACAGGAAAACTGGTGGCATCAGTTCCGTCCTGGCTCGACAAAAATGCGCCGGCCAATTTCTCCAATGGTCATCAGCGGAGGTGCAAAATGAGCCGCCTCTCCAAACTCGCGCCAAAAGTCGGACGCACGGATTTCCTGCTCGACTGCGCGAAGGCCGCGCTCGCCGAGGCTCGTGCCAAACATCCCCATCCACTCGTGGATTTCAACCACCTGATGGGCGTTCTCGACGAGGAAATATTCGAGGTGCGGATGGAAGCCTACCGCAAGCGCGTCCGCACCGAGGCGATCCAGTCCGAACTCTTACAAACCATCGCCGTGTGTCTGCGCGGCCTTGAAGATTTGACCCTGAAACCACAACCACAACCGAAAGAAAAAAACAAATGAACAGCAACGGCAAAAGAATGCGGAAGGCCACTGGCCAGAACCGCTACGAAATCCACCACGCGAAACACAGCCACAAATCCGCGAGCAAAATCCGGCGCATGGGCTGGACGCGGCACAAACTCGTTTGAACCCCAACCACCTCACAAATCAAATATATGATCAGCACCTCTGAAAATATGGCCGGCTCGAAGCGCCGCGCCATCACCGAACTCGAACCGCTCTGCGCCGCCTACGATGGCGAGTGCGTGAAGCTGGAGGAACAAATCGCGGCCCTCGAAGCCGATCTGGAAGCTGTCAAGGCGAAGCATCTGCGCGGGCTGAAAAAACAGGCGGCGATTGTCGCGGCGCGCGAGGCCGAGCTGCACAGCGCCGTGGAAGGCTCGCCGGAACTGTTCGTCAAGCCGCGCACGTTCGTCATGCACGGCTGCAAGGTCGGCTTCACCAGCAGCACTGGCAGCGTGGATTTCGAGGACGAAACCTACGTCATTAAACAGGTCGAGAAACACTTCAAGGCCCGGTTCGACGAGCTGGTGAAGACGGAATATACGCCCCGCAAGGATGCCCTCCGCACGCTCACGGCGCTGGAGCTGGCGAAGCTTGGTTGCCGCATTGACGGCGCGGGCGACGTGGTCTTGGTCAAGCGCGTGGCCGGCGACGTGGAAAAACTGATCAACAAGCTCATCGAAAAACTGGTGAGCGCGATGGTCAAGGAAAATGAGGCGTAATCATGCCAAATTCTGATCGCGCTACGCTCGCTGGCTATTTGGCAGCCCTGGCAAATTTGGGTGCCGTTATGGAGGAAGACGCTGGCGGGTTTTATTCTGTAACTGCCAAAGACGGTCAAGTTTACCTCTTGGAGGCAACTTCGGATTTCGCTGCCGCGCAAGAAGCGTTGCAGCTGCTCCAACCCGCATCCGCGATATAATGAAAGTCATTTCCCTACCCGTAAAACTCCCGAACTGGGCGCGCTATTACGCGATTGATTCGCTCGGCGTGCTGGTCGCGTTCCAAAACCGGCCGGGCAACATTGACGGGCGCTGGTATGCGCGCGGGCGCAGCAAAGACATTCTGCAATACGATAGCCAGAGCTTTGTCGGCTGGAAAAAATCCCTGGTCAAATTATGAAACCAGCTTCGCAGAACACCATCAAATCACCCAGCCGGGGCGCGGCGACCAACTCGCGCCCCGGCCTTCGCAAAATTTATGCCAGCGACGCCGAGCGGCAACGGGCGCGGCGGATTCGGCGGTATGCCGCCGGGTTGAACTCGCAAGGTCGGCCGTACCAACGCCATCCCCATTTCGTGAATTGGGCCGAGACGCCGGCGCTGCGCAAACTCCAGATCGCCGAGCAGCGGGAACGGAAATTGCAAAATAATCTGGCCCGTTATCACCGGCTGGCCCGCGCGAATCGCGCCGCCGGTTTGCGCGTGGATGGCCAACCCTTCCGCCGGCATCCGCGCTTTGCCGCGTGGAAACATTTCCGGGCCGCGCTGGCCCCGGCGCCATTAGGCAATTGGGAAAGGATCGAACGATGAACACACCAAACCCCATCATTGAAAAAATCAAAAAGTTGCTTCGGATGAAACGCGGTGGCACACCGGATGAAATCGCCACAGCCCTTCGGCTCGCGCAAGAATTGGCCGAGAAGCACGGCATTGATTTGAACGCGGTGAATCCCGACGAGGAAAATCACGAGCGCCCGATCCAGCATGAGGATGAAATTCTCGGTCGGCGCGTGTCCTGGGAAAGCAAGTATGCCGTTTTGATCTGCGACCGGTTTTTCAAGGTGAAGGTTTTCCAGTCCATGAATGATGCCGCGACGAAATACGTCTGGCGCTTCGTCGGCGAAGAGTGGGACATCCAGATTGCGATCTATGTCTATCGTTTCCTCTGCGGCCACTTCCGCCGCGAATGGAAGACGCGCCGTGGCCGGTGCCGGAATCGTCAGGCTTTCCTGTGGGGAATGTATCGCGGCCTCTGCCAGAAACTTTACGAGCGCCAGCCTGTGACCGAACAGCTGCCGGGCCTGATCCGCGCCGACCGTGCGCTCGAACGCCGTAAACAATATATCCAGCAGCATTGGGGCGATCTGAAATCGGCCAGTGTCGAGCCGGATGACGACGCGTCCAAGGCCCGCTGGCTCGGCTATCAGGCCGGGCGGGCGACCGAGATTCGTTCCGGCGTTGAAAGCGGCAGCGCCGGCCAGACGGAAGCATTGCCGACCGGCGAAACCAAACTACTCGGATGAGAGCACGCACATTCAAAAACCAATTCGAGCCGGCCATCACGCGCAAAGTTAATCCCAAGCGGCAGACCATTCGCCCGCTCCCCAAACGGATGCCAAAGGCCGGCGACTTGGAAAGCTGGCGCGTTTGGACGGGCCGGCCTTACAACTCGCCGCAACGCGAGCTGGTCCAAGTGCGGTTGACAAATGTTTCCCGCGTGAAGATTTGCCGCCAAGGCATCGTCTTTGGAGACGCTCCAGAATGGGACCAGATCAAGAATGTTTCCACCAGAACGGGCCGCTTGGCCGTGGAAAATTTTGCCCGGCTCGACGGCTTCCCCGGCTGGGAGTCCATGCGGGATTTTTTCAAACGCGAACATGGTCTGCCATTTATCGGCATCCTGATCGAATCGGAGGATTTATTATGAGCGAAAAAACGAAAATTGCGTGGTGCGATTCCACGGTCAACTTTTGGGAAGGTTGCACGAAGGTGAGCGCGGGCTGCGCGAACTGCTACGCCGAGGCGCGGGATAAACGATTCACCGGCGGCAAACTGTGGGGTAAAGGTTCACCCCGCCGCAAGAGCAAGAGCGCGGTCAGGGATGCGCTGCGCTACAACAAGCTGCGGTGGATCTGCGACTGCGGCATCACGCGTGGCAATGCAGTCGAAGCCGAAGATGTTGAATGCAAAAACTGTGGGGGCAACAGTCATCACCGCCGCCGCATTTTTTCACTGTCGCTGGGCGACTGGCTCGACGACGAGGTGCCGATTGATTGGCTGGCGGAAATGCTGGACACCATCCGGCGTTGCGACCAAGTGACTTGGATTCTTTGCACGAAGCGTCCGGAGAATTTCATGGATCGGATGTACTCTGCTGCCTTCGACGCCTATAGAAAAAACGACAAAAACCCGTTGGTTTTTTGGATTGAAAAATGGGCGCGAGACAAGCAATCGCCCGCCAACATCATCCTGCTCACCAGCGTGGAGAATCAGCCGCAAGCCGACAAGCGCATCCCAGAACTGTTGAAGATACCCGCCGCGTGTCACGGGTTAAGCATGGAGCCATTGCTGGGGCCGGTGACGCTTCCTGAAACCCCGATGGAATATGGTTTGGACAGGATGTGGCCAAAAAAACAACGCATCAAATGGATTATTATCGGCGGCGAGTCGGGGGCAAACGCCCGGCCGTGCAACGTGGATTGGATTCGCAAGCTTGTGCAGCAAGGCAAGGATGCTGGCGTGGCGACGTTTGTAAAACAGTTGGGAGCAAACTCCGCATTCCTGAACACCACCACGCACCTGACATCGTTAAATCTTGCCGATAAAAAAGGTGGCGACCCAGCCGAATGGCCCGCCGATCTGCGCGTCCAAGAATTTCCCCGGTTATGAAAGTCACCAAAGCCAAATACCGTTTGAGCAATGATGTCGTGGCGACGTGCCGCAGTTCGGTTTGGTGGGATTTACGGAACGAAGCAAAATGGCTTTTGGGCGCGAATAGTTTACGCGGAGAGGAGCGCGCCAAGTGCCGCGCCCGGATCAGAAATTTGATCGCGGCTTACCGTGCGCTCGAAGGCTATTCGGTCGGGATCGGCCAGTTGTCATTTAACCAAGCGGTCACGCGCGGGATGACTAAAAAACAGCGCCGCTGGTGGCGGGAATGGCGAACCGAAAAGCGGAAAGAAAAGGCAGGCACACCATGACTGAAGGCCAACGCATCGCTTTGCAATCGAAATGGTGGCCCGCCGCGTGCCGCGCGCAGGGCTGGAAAACCAGTGACCGGGATTTGCGGTTGCGCGTTTGCATGTGGGCGTGCTCGCTCACCGATCCCACTCAATTGAGTCTGCTCGAAGCCATTAATTCCGACCGCCAACCGGAGCGCTGGCTGGAGTCCACCAACGATCTCGACAACGGGGAAGATGTGGACCGCGTCAAGGCCTGCCTCGGCATGTTGGCCGATAGTGTGAAGCTCACCGAAGAGGTCGGCCAGCCGCAGTTCGGCAGTGCCCGCCGCAAATGGGACGTGATCCGGGACCACCTCAAATGCCTGGCCTTGTACGAACCGCATCCCCGCCGGTTTCTGGCCCATCTCATCCAGGATATGTTTTCGGCCAAACTCGGCCCAGACATCACCATCAAAGAACTGACTGATGTCGGTGGTTTTGGTGATTCTAAAGGCCGCAAACCGAGCGATTTGCAACGCCTCGTCATGCGCCTCGCCCAGATCGTGAATGATAAGCGCAACGAGAACCGGCTTGTGCCGCCGTACACGCATTTGCAAGGCGCGGCCGAATTGACCATTCACGAAATGAAGATTACGGCGGGGGTATTCTGCGATTGCAGGTTTTGCAACGTGCTCCGCGCGCGGGGAGAAACGCCCATCGTCCCGCCTTTGCCGGTCGAAGAAAATTGGGCCGATTTTGATCCCGAACTGGAAACCGCGAACGGTGCCGATCCTGAACTGGGAAACACGCAAATGGAGGAAGCCGAAAACCCGTTCTAAACCCACAACCAATGTGGCCTGCCCGTGTTACGAGCACGGGCAGGCCGCGACCCCAACAGAGGAGTACTATTCCTATGTCGAAGCCGAGCCAAAAAAATAGCCTGCCGGACTTTTCCGGCCAATCAAAAATTATGTTCTACACCGAAGGCAATCCAGCCGCCTTGCTACTCGAAAACAAGGCCGGTCAACGCGCCACGTCCGGGATGAATTTCCCGACCGCCGAGGCCGCGCTCGGCTGGTGTCGCCAGAACCTCACCACGCTGGTTTATATGCCGGTCAATCCGGCTGCCAATTGATGCCCATGAAGCCGCGCAAAACCAACGCCCTGAAACAGCCGACGCCCAAGGAGTTGACCGACGCGTGCCTGGAGTTTTTGCGCCGGAAGTTTTACCAGCAGCCGGGCGATGAAAAATGCTTTGCCCAGGATCGCAGCCGGTTGCTTTCGTGGGTGGTATTGTGGCCGGCCGGCTGGCTCAATTCGCGCGGCGTGACGATCCACGGCGATGACTACCGAGAAATCTTCATGAAGGTCTTCATGCAGGCCGCCGCGAACATGCAGTCCAAAGTCAAATACCGGCCTGCCTACCTCCGCCAAGTTATCCAGAGCCATTGGCGGATTCACGGCGAGGATTACTACGAGGAAGCCAAGTCCACTCGGAACCAAGTGGATCATTTGCTGATGATGGCCGGCCAGCTCGCCAAGCAAGCCGCTCCCGCCGCCGATCCGGTTCGGGAGATGGCTTCGGCCCGGCAGATTCTCACCAGCCTGAAGCCCAAAAAGGCGGTCGATAAATCGCCTGTTAAAGCCCAATTAAACCTCTTCGGTTGACCCCATGAAAAGTTCCCAAACCGATTCTAATACGCCGGTTTCAGGGGAAAAGTTCTCAAAAGTGGGTTTTTGGGCTTCTTCAGCCGTAACCCATTGATATTCGGCCATCTTCAGCGGTTTTCAGCCTTTTTCACCGTTCCCAAGTCGCGCGCGGAGATTCAAGGATCGTTTTATGAAAAAGGTTCGGCTGGCCAACGCGGCGTCTATTATCTGTTAGGCTTTTATCGAGCTCGTAAAAATTATAAATTCATGAACACAAACACAGAAACTAAATACTGGGTCGTTGGAGCTGCATGGGACAGTGGCAAAGACCCGCAAGATGAGTCATTTGTCACCAAAGGCATATGGATGCTTGGATGGGAAGACGGCTCCCAGAAAGATAAGGCATCCCAGATTGCTCCCGGCGACCGCATCGCCATCAAACGACTACTTGGCAAGGGACAAACCGGGATTCGGATTATGCACATCGGAGTTGTCCGAGGTGTTATTCTTGATACCGACAAGATAGTTTGCACCGTTAATTGGGTAGCCACAAATCTTGATCGAGTTATTGGTGAGTCCAAAGGTTGCTTTAAGTCGGTTCACGGGCCTTATCTTAAGTCAGACCCGACATGCAAGCAGTGGATTGAGGAGATATTTTCATTGTAAGAGACGAAACGCCTCACCAGATTAGATGAGAAGGCAGACCGCTGACGCGATGATGCGTTGGGGCTAAAGTCTGCCTAGGAAAACTACCACTAATAAAAACCGTTCCCCTCCGTCCGTCGTTCCCCCTTCGTCCGCCGCCGTCGGCAGCGGGTTCTCCTTCGGCCTTGATCTCAGTGCTGGACGCCACTGGTCAAATCCGGCACGAAGCTCCGCTGCCCATTTACCGCGTGGCCCTTGCTGGGATGGCGGGCGGGCATTTTCATCCGCATTCTCGTCCTCCGAGTTGTGGGCGGAGACGCGGCCGATGAAAGGGAGGAGTCCTCGGCCGCCGCGTTTGAGGTCTCACGCGGCGGCGGGATTGACCGGGAGGCCCGGCCCTATTCCTCCACGGGCACCACGAGGCTATCCATGATGTAGTCTTTGCGTTCGGGCGTGTTCTTGCCCATGTAGAAGTTAAAGATGGGGCCGGACTCGGCGCGGGGGGCGTATTCGACTTTGCTCAGGCGCATTTGTTTGCCGATGAATTGTTGAAATTCCTTGGGGGAGATCTCGCCCAGGCCTTTGAAGCGGGTGATTTCCGGTTTGCCGCCCAACTTGGTAGACGCGGCATCGCGTTCGGCTTCGCTGTAGCAGTAAATGGTCTCGGCTTTGTTGCGGACGCGGAAGAGCGGGGTTTCGAGGACGTAGACGTGGCCGTCGTGGACAAGTTGCTCGAAGAATTTGAAGAAGTAGGTGATCATCAAATTGCGGATGTGCATGCCGTCCACATCGGCGTCGGTGGCGAGAATGACTTTTTCAAAGCGGAGGCTGTCGGTGGCGTCTTCGACGTTGAGCGCCTGCATGAGGTTGTACATCTCGTCGTTCTTGTACATGACATCGCGCTTGAGGTCCCAGACGTTGAGGGGCTTGCCCTTGAGGACGAAGACGGCCTGGTTGTTCACATCGCGGCAACTGGTGATGGAGCCGGCGGCGGACTGACCTTCGCAGATGAAGACCATGGTGCCCTTGCCTTTTTCCTTCTTCTTGTCGAAGTGGTTTTTGCAATCCTTCAATTGCGGGATGCGAAAGGTGATGGCTTTGGCGCGGTCGCGGGCGAGCTTTTTGACGTTCTGCAATTCCTTGCGCAGTTCCTGGGTGTCCTTGACCTTGGCGACGATGGTTTCGGCGATCTGCTT
>Ga0214225_1000218_pt1 | contig 15962 bp, 9 predicted proteins | sample TroBogypolimnion_31_FD_153063 | JGI IMG/M metagenome (GOLD analysis project Ga0214225, IMG submission 153063) | Freshwater microbial communities from Trout Bog Lake, WI - 17SEP2007 hypolimnion | ecosystem: Environmental > Aquatic > Freshwater > Lake > Hypolimnion/Profundal zone | place: Trout... | reverse complement strand
ACAGGTGGGTGCTTTCGCTGCTGAATACTTTGGTGAAGGAGGTAACAGAGGCTTACGAAACCTACGAGCCGACCAAAGCAGGCAGGGCGATCTCCGAATTTGTATCGGAGAATCTCTCCAACTGGTACGTTAGGCTGAGCCGCAAAAGATTCTGGGGTGGAGCATACGATGCCGACAAGATTTCGGCTTATCAAACCCTCTACACGGCACTCGAAACCGTAGCCAAACTGGCAGCACCGATTGCCCCCTTCTTCAGCGATCAGCTTTTCAGGGATCTGAACAAGGTATCCCGTCGGGAACAGGATCTATCTGTTCACCTTACCATTTTCCCTGTTGCCGATGAGACCCTGGTCGATCAGCCACTCGAAGAGCGGATGGAGATGGCACAGAAAGCATCCTCCATGGTTCTCGGACTTCGCCGGAAGGAGAAGATCAAGGTTCGCCAACCCCTCGCACGGATCATCGTTCCGGTGTTGAACGACCGCTTCCGCCAGCAGTTTGAGGCCATTGAGAGCATCGTGCTGACAGAGGTCAACGTGAAGAGCGTCGAATACCTGACAGACTCGTCCGGAATCATCAAGAAGAAGATCAAGCCCAATTTTAAAACACTTGGACCAAAGTACAGCAAGCTGATGAAACAGATCGCGGCCATGGTAACGGCCATGGATCAGACGCAGATTGCCTCTTTCGAAAGAGAGGGATTTTTTGATGCCACGATAGAGGATGAAGCCATCAGGCTGGTAACAGAGGATGTTGAAATCCTGACAGAGGATATCCCAGGCTGGCAAGTGGCAAGTGAAGGCAACCTGACGGTAGCACTGGATATCCACATAACACCCGAGTTGAGGCTGGAGGGGATTGCCCGTGAGCTGATCAACAGGATTCAGAACCTGAGAAAGGAGAGTGGGTTCGAGGTGACAGACAAGATTGAATTGACGGTGGGGCGTCATCCTGAATTGACTGAAGCCCTCGAAAAATTCGGAGAGTACATTTGTGCACAAACGCTTGCTTTGCAACTTAACCTGGTTGATCTGTCAGGCATTGAGCCAAATCAGCTTGTTGAAATAGAACCCGGATTGGAAACAGTTCTGTCCGTGAGGAAGATATGAATGATTAACCGAAGCTGTTCATAAATTTTTGTGTCAGCTTGTCAAAACAGACCCGATTTAAATTATATTTACAAAAAGCTCAACATTATGGCAGAGAAAACTAGATATTCAGACGAGGAGCTCCAGGAGTTCAAGGCCTTGATTCTGGGAAAATTGGATAAAGCACGTCAGGATTACGAATTATACAAGAATGCCATTACCCAGGGTGATGGCAATGATACGCAGGATACTTCCCCTACTTTCAAAGTTCTGGAAGAGGGTGCAGCCACACTGTCCAAGGAAGAGGCAGGCAAACTGGCTCAACGGCAGCAGAAATTCATCCAGCATTTGGAGGCGGCGCTGATCAGGATTGAGAACAAGACCTATGGCATCTGCCGTGAAACTGGGGCGTTGATTTCCAAGGAGCGGCTTCGCGCAGTCCCTCATGCTACCCTGTCGATTGATGCAAAAAATTCCCAACGCTAATTTTCATCTTGAGGGCAAGTGAATCAGCCGGTCTGAACACGGATGACCGGAAAAATTTCGTCTGCACTTTTTAAATTGCCCATGAGCAATAAAACAAAATCCCTGCTTCTCATCCTATTGGTATTGCTGGTCGATCAGATACTGAAAATCTGGATCAAGACCCACCTGCTTCCGGGGGGTGAAATCGTCGTATTCAAAAACTGGTTCATCCTGCATTTCATTGAAAACAACGGGATGGCCTTCGGAATTGAATTTGGCAACAGCATCGGCAAATATTTTCTGAGTCTCTTCCGGATAGCAGCCATCGGTGTACTGGGATGGTACCTCTCCAAACTGTGGAAAAAAGAGGTCCCTTTCGGATTGATCGCCTGTTTCTCGCTGATCCTGGCCGGCGCCATTGGCAACATGATCGATGGCTCTTTCTATGGCTTGATATTCAATCAGAAACCGGGAGAGCTGGCGGTGCTCTTCCCTGCTGGCGGCGGATATGCTCCTTTTCTCCAGGGCAGGGTGGTAGATATGTTTTATTTTCCGCTCATAGAATCACACTATCCGACCTGGTTTCCATTTTGGGGCGGACAGGAATTTGTTTTCTTCCGCGATATTTTCAATGTGGCCGATTCTGGAGTTTCCTGCGGGGTCTTTGCCATTTTCATCTTCTACAGGCACTATTTCAATGACGGCAAGAAGGAGATCAAGGAGACGGAACCTGTCACCGCTACTGAAGAAATGGAATTTGAAGGAGAAGAAAAAAGCAGGTCAATAACAGATTAACCATCGATAACATCCGCATCCAAAAGCAATTTTCACCTCATCATGAGCAACAAAACCAAGTCACTTCTTCTCATCCTGCTGATTCTTCTGGTTGATCAACTGGTAAAGATCTTTGTCAAGACACACTTCCTGCTGGGGGAAGAGGTCGTTGTTGCGAAGAACTGGTTCATCATCCATTTCATTGAAAACAATGGCATGGCATTTGGTTTTGAATTTGGCAACAACATCGGCAAATACTTTCTGACCCTCTTTAGGATCGCAGCCATCGTGGTTCTGGCCTGGTATCTCACCAAACTGTGGAAAAAAAAGATCCCTTTTGGCTTGATTGCCTGCTTCTCGCTGATCCTGGCAGGTGCCGCCGGCAACTTGCTGGACAGTGCCTTTTACGGATTGATTTTCAATGAAAGCCATGGCATGGTGGCTACACTCTTTCCTCCCGGAGGTGGTTATGCCTCTTTTTTATTGGGGAAAGTTGTCGACATGTTCTATTTCCCGCTGATTGAAGGGCATTTCCCATCCTGGTTCCCCCTCTGGGGCAGTCAGGAGTTCATCTTCTTCCGTCCTGTGTTCAACATAGCGGATGCCGCCATCTCGGTGGGCATCATCTCCATCTTTATCTTTTACCGTGCCTATTTTGAGGAGAAGAAACCAGAGGTGGTGGCGATGGATGTTGCAACGAAGACAGAGGAAGGAGCGTTTGCAATGGACGAGGAGCAGCAGACTGCTGTAGTTAAATAATCGTCCGCTTACTTTTTCAATGGTTACCGGCCATCCATTTTTAATGTGATTCCTGACGAGGCCACCAAGACCCCAATAGACCAAGGTGACACAAAGGCTACAACACAAAACATTTGTTTCCGTCTTTCGTTCGTGTTACATCGAAATTAATCAAATACCCAAGCCTTTTCTCAGTCTGTTTTATTGACCTAGCTATTGAGCATCCCATACCGAATTTACCTTTCAAATGCTTTTAGTTCACAAATGACCAGATTGTTTACCCTAACATCCAACATTAAGCCCTCTTGAAAGGTTAATGGGTGAAATACAATCTGGACATCCAACTGAGGCGATACCGTACATCCGTCACTGACAAGCAAGTGACAAAAGCAAACTTCATACACTTTTTCCAACAATCCAGGCCCCAGTTCTTTGTGCACCCGGTAGACAGAATGGATAATAGTCCTCCCAATGGCTGCTTCTTTGATTGTTAGTGTCAAATAAATCATATTATCGTTTGCGGCATTGGTTCTCCTTGTGAATAGTTGTGTCTTGGTGCCTTTTGTGGCTGGAAAATCCTTAAATTCCTAAATTACCGGATGAATGGAGAAAAGTTAGTGCCCTTTTCTATAAATTTACCTCCTTTCCGGATCAAAAACGAATTTAGCCGCTCATTTGTGGAAAAGCACTATTTTTGATTAAAAACAACTTTTTGCCATGCAATCCGTAAATCCCTTCACAGGAGAAATCCTTCAAACCTACCGGGAATACACCGCAGATGAGACTTTATCCATTTTGCAAAGCGTGGACAACGCCTACCGGCAATGGAGAACGACTTCGTTCGGCCTCAGATCGGGACTGATGAAAAAGCTGCAGGCAAAACTTACTGCAAACCGGGAAGCCCTGGCATTACTGATGGTCTCGGAAATGGGGAAAGTCAGGAGGGAAGCGCTGGGCGAAATCGACAAATGTGCCCTGGTGTGTGGCTATTATGCCGAAAATTGCGAAGCCTTCCTGCAACCTGAAATAGTTAAAACAGAAGCCTCCGAATCATATATTGCTTTTCAACCCATAGGAACCATACTCGCAGTGATGCCCTGGAATTTCCCCTTCTGGCAGGTCTTTCGTTTCCTGGCACCTGCCCTGATGGCGGGCAATGCCGGCGTTTTGAAACACGCCTCCAATGTTTCGGGGTGTGCACTGGCCATTGAGCAGTTGGTTCAGGCTGCCGGCTTCCCCGAAAACGTCTTCAGAACCTTGTTGGTGGGATCTTCCGGCGTAAAAAGTATCATCGATCATCCGCTTGTTAAAGCGGTTACCCTCACAGGCAGTACCCCTGCCGGGAAAGCCGTAGCCTCAGCGGCTGGGGCTGCCCTCAAAAAGTCGGTGCTCGAACTGGGGGGCAGTGATCCGTATCTGATTCTGGCGGATGCCGATGTGAAGGAGGCTGCCAGGCTGTGCGTGACCAGCCGCCTGCTCAATGCCGGACAAAGCTGTATCGGTGCCAAGCGGTTTATCGTGGCAGATGAAGTTTATGAAGCATTCAAAAGTGAATTTGTAGAGTTGATGAAGGGTGCCGCCTGTGGGGATCCTCTTGATCCCGCTACCGCTATTGGTCCGCTTGCACGGACAGATCTTAGGGATGAACTTCACCAGCAGGTCGAAACCAGCCGAAATCTGGGGGCGACAGTTGTGATGGGTGGGTACATCCCGGTAGGTAGGGCCGCTTTTTATCCGCCAACCGTTTTGGAAAATGTTGTTCCCGGTATGCCGGCCTATCAGGAGGAGCTGTTTGGTCCGGTGGCAGTGTTGTACCGTTTCAAGACGGAGGAGGAGGCGATCCGGGTAGCCAATGATACGGTTTTTGGATTGGGGGCGGGTATCTTCACTTCGGATCCTGGTAAGGGGAAGATGCTCGCCGAGAAAGGGCTTGAGGCAGGTTGCGTCTTTGTCAACGATTTTGTCAAATCGGATCCCCGCCTTCCTTTCGGCGGGATCAAGGAGAGCGGTTATGGCCGCGAACTATCCGGATTCGGAGTCAGGGAATTTGTCAACATCAAAACCATTGTGGTGAAATAAAATAGGCATTTTCGACTTTGGACTTTCGATTCCTGACTACGCACAGCCAGACAATGGTTTCAGGAAGAACAAGAATTGGGAATTTAATTGGTGATCTGACTCGTCCTGATTTTTGTTTACAGTTTTTTGAATCATTTAATCTTCTATTTTTTTGTTCAGATAAAGTTATTTCAGGACCAGACAGTCCGGGACGCTGTACAATTATCGCCACGCTCAGTTCTCAGTTCTCAGCTCTCAACTTTTTCATCCCATACTATTCCCCTCAAACCCTCTTGTCTTCCCCGCTCTTCACTCTTCCCCAAGTCTGCACTTTGGCCCTTCAGCTCTGCTCAGGGACCGGTCTCATTGTCCAATAGTCTGAAAGTCTTATTGTCCTTCCAGTCTTCCGACTCCTTCGTACTTAAAAATCAACTTCTTCAGAACTTAACAATCTTCCTCGACTCCGACTTCCCTTTGTTGGTTATCACCTGGATCAGGTAGTTGCCTCGCTGCAGGTCACCCAGGTAAAGCTCCTGACCGGAGGTATCACTGCCGGGCAGGTTTACCTCTTTGACAATGGTTCCTGTCATGGAGTAGACAACAATCCGCGAAAGCGGTAAAGCTGAGGATATTTTCAGGGTTTCGCTTACGGGGTTTGGCCAAAGCACAAATCCGGCATCCGGAGCAGGCAGCACATCCACTTCCGTGGTGATGTTCGATTGGGAAAAATTCACGGACGAATAGAGTCTGAATTCACCGGGTGCGAGCACCAGGCTTTGGGAGGTACTGGAAACAACCAGAGAGGTACCACCAAAATATTCGTACCAGGTTCCTGTCTTTTGAAATTGAACGTTCATGGTGGCGGAAGCGAGGCCGAAATTTCCGACGACCAAAACATTGTCGCCATTCAGGTTTAGTTTGAGCCACTTCAGGTCACTCACCAGGGAGGTCGAAAAGTCGCTGGTCTTGAAGATGGGATAGGTTTTCTTCAGATAAAAGAGCTTGGCCATCACCCTGAAAAGATAGGTTCTGGCTGGCTTGTTGACGTAATCCCAGCGTACTGGTTTCTCTGTCAAATGTCCTCCGTATTCGATCGAGTAATCGTATCCGAGTTCTTCAAACTGCCAGATCATCTTGGGTCCTGGAATCGGCATAAAGAGCGCAGCGGTGAGTGCCACTCTTTTGTAGGCAGTGGTACTGTCCCTGGTGCTGTAACTGCCCTGAGAGTTTCCGCCTGTGATGCATTCGTAGGGAATACGCTCCGTGTCGTGGCTCTCCATGTAATTTACAGCAGAAGGAACGCTCCAACTTCTGGCCTGATAGGAGGCCCAGGATAAATCCGATTTGCCGCTGTCATTGAATCCCATGGCCGCCTGTGCGCTGTTGCCACTTGCATCGGCCCACAACAGGATCTTGTTTCCGGATTCGACCAGTTCCTTTTCTTCGTTGTTATCGGCCAGGTGTTCAAAAATGACGAGTGCTCCCGGTTTCCGTTTCTGGACCTGTCCGGCCATCCGTTCCAGGTTGTAAATTCGCTGGGCATCGTATTTGCTTCCCCAGGGATCGGAGCTATCCTTGATGTTGTTGGAGAATCCTTTTGTAAAATCATAGCGGAAGCCATCCACCTTGTACTGGGTCATCCAGTAGGAGGCGATGCTGTCGACCAGTTCACGGGTGTAGGGGCTATCGTGGTTGAAATCATATCCCCATTGGGCAGCCGGGTTGGTAAAATTGCTTACTACGTTGTACCACGGATTTTGTGTAGTGGGATTTGTCCCATCAAAATAGAGTTGAACGAAAGGACTCTGTCCGTAGGAGTGATTCAGCACCAGGTCCATTACTACTGCAATGCCTCTTTGGTGGCACTGGTCGACCAACTTTTTGAAATCATCCGATGGTCCGTAATATTTGTCTACGGCAAAATAGAAGGAGGGATTGTATCCCCAGCTGCTGTTTCCTTCAAATTCATTGACAGGCATCAACTCAAGTACATTTACTTTCAAATCCTTGAGGTAGTCGAGGTGGCTCGCCACACCCGCAAAGGAGTGTTTGGTATCAAAATCGCGGACCAGCGCTTCGTAAATGACGCAGCTGTCCGATGCAGGAGGAGTGAAGTTGGCAACCTGCCAGCTGTATTTCGGCTTGTTGGTCTGGAGAACGGAAACATTTCCATCTGTCTTGCCAACAGGATAGGGCATGAGGTTGGGATAGGTATCGGAGGTGATGTAGGGGTCGTTGACCGGATCCAAAATCTTGTCGGTGTAGGGATCTGCAATTTTCAGCGTTCCGTCCACCAGATACTGAAATGCATACTCTTTCCCCGGAGTGAGGTTGGGGATGGTCAGCCAGTAATAGTCTCCGTCCTTTTTCATTCTGGAACTGGCCGACGGACGCCAGTCGTTGAAGTCGCCGATGACGAAGACAGACTGTTTATAGGGAGCCCAGAGTACCAGTGTGGCAGATTGGGTATCCGGGTAATTTATTCCCTTGACGACTGTTGAGGGTTTTGATTCTGTCACCTGGGTGCCCAATACATAAACAAAGATCGAATCGGCGAGTGTTTTGGAGGAGGTAATGGCCCTGGCCTTGATCCAATATTCACCCGTAGGCAAATTGAAATTGTAGGTGATGGTAGTGCCCGTCAGGAAGATAATTTTTTTGTTGTTGAGATAGACTTCCAAATCTGAAGTTGCAGAGACGGAGGCGGAAAAGGGAATGTTCGCATATTGCTGGTAAACCTGATTCCTGGCAGGTTGCTGGATAACCAGATTGAGCCCTGCTCCAAAAACATCCATCAAAATATCTTTGCTGCCAGTATCCTTTCCCTCCAGGTAACTGCCATTCACCATCACTCCGCTTCTGAAAACGAGGGCGATCTTCTGGATCACCTCCCCGGCAGGAACCCCGAAATATTGACGTATGTCGGGAGTAAGCGTCAGTTGGTAGCGGTTGGCTGCTATCCGGGTCATTTTTGCCTTGTCCACATTGACCCCCCATGCTGCTACCACATATTTCCAGTCGGTACTCGAACTGCTTTTGTCCGTGATCACGCCAATGTGTGCATAAACGTCGCCGGTATAGTCTTTCAAACCGGCAGTTCCCAGGGTAGCATCGTAGGTGATGGTAATGGACTGACTGTCGGTCGGTACTGCCGGAACCGATGTGACGATCTGGGCCAGGCTGCTGTAGGAGCAGCCAATTAGCAGGAGCAATATGTTGAAGATTCTCATGGAGAGACTTTTTTACTTGGAAGAAAAGAGGGTTGAATGCAATTGTTGTCGGTAGTGAAACCAGGAAAGCACACGGTGGAAGTGCATACAATTACTCCACCTGAAATCAAAGGTAATAATTTTGAAATAAGAGGTCGTTGATGGAAACAAAAAGGAGGGCACCTAAATAAAGTTGCCCCCCTTTTTAACTATGAAAAAAAACTTAGTTCTTCGTAACCGTACAGGAGTAAACAGCTTTGCTTACATCCAGCTTGATCGTATAGTTTCCTGCAACAGTAACCGGAATATTGTCACCACCCTGGGTAAGGGCTGCCATGTTTCCACCCAAATTCACGCCCCAATCATCGTTGGCTCTGAATTTGAATGTACCGACGGTCAGGTTCAAGGTAATTTTCAACACCTTGTTGGTGGCATCCCAGGTCATGTTCTGGTCGGAATTCCAGCCGTCAGGAGTGGCATCACCGATCACACCCCATCTGTTTGCAGCGTAGGTGTAGGCATTTGGATGGCTTAAATCCAATGTGACTACATAATCTGCAGCGAGTGAAATTGGAATGTTGGCGGCTCCGGCACCCAATGTTCCGTCAGCCTTGTCACTGCCGTAGTTCAATCCCCAGTCGTGGTTGGCCCTGAATTTGATGGTAGCTGCCGTCAAAGACAATACTCCCTGCCAAACATGCATGGCAGGATAATAGGTCATCACCGTTTCGTCGTTCCATCCTTGCGGGGAAGCATCACCGATGACACCCCAAACCGTAGGAACAGCGGTGTAGGTCATGGCCGTGGCATCTGCATTGATCTTATAGTATCCTTTGGCAGAAGCAATGTTGTTGGCGGCATTTGGATCCAGTTTTCCTGATTTGTTGTCGTCGCCGTAGTTCGGGCCATTCCAGTTGGGCTGTGTCGCAAATTTCCAGTTGTTGGTGGCATTGGCCATGTAGACATAACCTTCCAGTTTGTCACCTGCATTGATGGTGCTGATTACCTGTGGGGATTTGTCCGGTGACCAGTCAGCATAGGTTGATCCAGGATAGCTGGCACTTACATAATCTCCCGGAATGTTCCAGGTAAGAATGTCGGCAAGTGTTGTGAACTGAACATCCGCACCATAAGCGGTACCTGCACTGTTTGTGGCATAGGCACGTACGTGGAAGGTGGTATATTTGGCCAGACCGGTAAGGTTGGTCACAAAGGCACCCAGACCCGTTCCTCCGGCAATTTTGGTTCCGGCAATGGTTGGATTGGCAGCTGTACCATAGGCAAGACCTTTGGCGGTAACAGTACCTCCGCCGTCATAGGTGACGGCACCACCGGTAACGGCTGCATTCTTCGTTACACCGGTAACGGCAGTTGTGGTCACAACTGGCAGATCGACAAGGGTCGTAAAGGCGACTTCAGGTCCGTATCCGGTACCAGCACTGTTCACAGCATAGGCACGAACATAATAGGTGACGTTACCTTTCAGAGCGGTAAGTGTACTAACAAAAGCACCGGTTCCCTTTGCATCTGTCGTTTTGGTGTCGGAGACTGTAGGCAGATGGTTCAGACCGTAGCAAATGCCGCGGGCAGTCACATCGGCTCCACCAGCGATGGTGACGTTTCCGCCGCCTGCAGCCGAGTTACCTGTTACAGCAGTAATCGCGGCAGTTGTCAGTGTTGGAACAACTGGCAAAGTGGTAAAAGTTACCTCTTCTCCATAAACTGTTCCCTCGAGACCCGTTGCATAGGCACGTGCATAGTAGGTGGTAGCATAAGCCAAGCCAGTCAGGTTAACCGTATAGGTTGCCGTTGTAGTAGAGGCCGTGTAGGCAACTTTGGTGTTGGATACGGTAGGGCCTGTGGCAGTGTTGTAGCAAACGCCCTTCTCGGAAAATCCGTCACCGGCAGCTACGACAAATCCAACGACGGTAGCAGTACTGGATGTAACATTGGAAAACTGCGAAGTGGAGAGTTTTTGAGCCAGTTTCACATCCGATGTCCCCTTTGTGCATGCTGCAAAAAGCATTGCAACAAGAACAAGGACGGTCAATATTCTATATATGAACAATCTTTTCATAAATATATTTTTTATAATCTCATTTAATTAAACAAATGGTTCATACAAATTAGTTCTTAACAGCCTTATAGGTACCCGTTTGCGAAGCATCGCTGGTGATGGTTAAGGTAATGGTATAATTGCCGGCCGAAATTGGGACATTGCTTCCGTTGTATACCAGGGAGCTGCTATCTGCATTGTATCCAAGATTCCACGCCCATCCGTCGTTTTTTCTGAATTTGAAGGTTCCGTCTATCAGGGTGATGGTAATAGACCACGTACCCGTGGCAGCGTTGTAATCCATTTTTTGATCGGGTGAGTTCCATCCGTTCGGAGTTGAATCGCCAACCAGACCAATCATGTAGGGATCGATGGTGTAGGAGAGCAACTTCGTGTCAACAGAAAGATTGTACCAGCCATTATCCGGAGAGGTAATTGCTGTACCGTTCACAGCAAATTTTGCTCCGCTGATGCCGTAGGTGATGTTGGCATCCGGATCCTTCAGGGTAAAAGGTTTGGCAGTGCTCAATTTTACAAATCCGGAATACTTGCCATCACCAAGCGGAGAGCTGATGCTCTGGGTGATGCCTGAGTTAACCAGATCCAAACGTGGCAAACCATAAATTGTTGCATTTACCGTTTTGGTGGCTGAGCTGTAAACCAATGGATTGGCACTTGTACCGGGAGCACCTGTTCCTGCATCAACGATGAGGACAGATCTGATGCGCAAATCGACTGCGGATACCTTGTCTGCAGGGAATTTTTTCAGCAGGATACCATTCAGGTCGCTGACGGTGATTTTCATGGATTTATCCTGTGTGCCGGACGCAATGATTACGGCATCAGCAAAGTCTGTTCCGGATACGGCAGCTTCCAGGAAGTAGTTGGCAGAAGCCTGAAAACCTGGATCTACAGCAGTACCTACAAATTCAAGGGTGTCTTTCCCGCTGGTCCTTTTCAAAGTAAGGTCGGGAACCGTCTGAAATGTAGGCACATTCGGGCTGATCAACATCCCAACTTTTGTTTCATCTTTTGAACAGGCGAACATAAGTCCGATCAACCCAATGAAAGTTAAATATTTAAATAAATTTTTATTCATTTTTCAGTAGTTTAAAAGATTAATAACCAGGGTTTTGGCCAATGTTTGGATTGGCTGAGACTTCAGCACCCGGGATTGGGAAAAGATTCAGGTGTTTATCCGTGTTTGTACCGGCGAAGGTATTTCCCTTCCATTGCCAATTGTAATTGCCATCCGTGAATTTTCCAAAACGAACCAGGTCGGTACGTCTTTGAGCCTCGTAGTAAAATTCGCGTCCGCGTTCGTCAAGCAGGAATTTAGCGGTAAGCTGAGCGGTGGTGATGTTGCCGTTTGCATTTCCATAAGCACGGGTTCTGACCACGTTTACATCCTTCACTGCGTTGGTGAGGTCACCAGAATTGAAGAGTGCTTCAGCCCTCATCAGGTAGGCATCTGCAAGCCGGAAAACCGGAAAGTCGGTGGATGCGAAGGCTGGATTGTAGTCGGCGGCTTGTGTGCCATTGGTGTTCTTGGCAGTAAATTTATAAACGCCGATGCCGTAATCACCACTGGAGGATGCACTTGGGATATCCATGCTTTTCTTCATCTTCAGGTAAACCCGTTTGTCTTTGCACTGGGCAAACATAACGTCGGCCGCAGGAACAGGTACATTGCCATAGGTGGCCAGTGTATCAACCAAAACATTCATGAATTGTTTCCTGGCCCTGTTTCCGTTCCAGTCGGTGTTGGAGGTCAGTCCGTGGAAATCCTCTGCCCTGATATAGGTTGCATCGCTGCTGGATTCGATGATGAATGTTGTTCCAACATAACCCTGTACATTGGTGCCGTCCTGGTCCCAGGAGAAAATCATCTCAGGATTGTGGAGGGCATCGTTGTCGGCACTGAAGTTCTGTCTGTAGTTGGCAGCCAGAGAATATTTGCCGCTGTTGATCACTTTGTCGCAATAGATTTTGCAGCTGTCCCATTTGGCAGTTCCGGTATAGACCTGTGCATTCAGATACAATCTGGCGAGTAACATCCAGCAAGCTGCCTTATCGGCTTGCGGATAGGAGAATTTTGGTTCGCCGAGTTTTGTTTCGATGCTGTGCAATTCAGATACGATGTAGTTGAAAAGTTTGGGCCTTGCAATTGTTACATTCTTGTCCATCTGTTTTGGGAAGAATTTACCAACGCCGTCTGCGTCAGTGGTAACAGGAGGATTGCCAAAAAGGTCAATGTCCCAGGAGTAAGCCAGTGCCCTCAGGAATCGAGCCTCTGCATTGTATTGCATAATGGTAGGATCCGTGCTTCCATTGGTGTTCTTGATGAAATCATTGGCATAGGTAATACTCAGGCTCAAACGCTGATAGAGTGCAGTAAGAAATGGGTTGTTGGCACTCCAGGTTTGGGTATTCAAATCGGAAATACCCACATCACCCCAGGCGCAAATGGCCTCGTCCGTCGTAATTTCCTGGCAATTCCAAAGTGCCCTGGTAGTGGTAAAAAAGTTACCATCTGAGGCTGTGATGTCATCTCCTCCATTGCTTCCTTGTCCGGAAATAATGAAACTGGCATAAATCTTACCCAAGGTTTCCTTCATATATACAGGATTATCATTCAGGTTTCCTGCTAATATGGTATTGGGATCCATTGGTTTCACATTCAAGTCTTTTACGCAAGAGGTAAACACTCCGGCAGAAAAAACTATTCCTAATATTAAAATCTTTTTATTCATATCTATATTTTTATTAGCAGATTAATAGGATAAACTTATACCAAGCATGAAGGTACGCGGTCTGGGATAGAAATTGTTGTCAATTCCGCCCGGAACCTCGGGGTCAATTCCTTTGTATTTGGTGACTGTTAACACATTTTGAACAGTGAAGCTGATGCGTGCATTCATCTTGTTGATGAAATTGTCGAATCTGTAGCCTGCACTTAAGTTATCCAATTTGAAGAAGGAAGCGTTGCTGACAAAATAGTCACTTGTGTACTGGCGTTTCACAAACTGGGTGTTGTTCAGATAGGTTGGGAAATTCTTCCAGTAGCCAATCTGGTACATCTGATCGTAGGAGGCACTTGCGGCAACCTGGTTGTAAACATAGTTTCCAAATTCCGCACGTGTGGATGCAGACAGGTCAAATTTCTTGTACTCAAAACGGGCAGAGAAACCCAAAATGTAATCAGGTGCCGGATGGTGGTTGATGTATTGGTCGGCTGTATTTCCACTGACTGATCCCCCTTTTCCGGAGAGGTCAACATACAAGCCTTCGATTGGATTGCCGGTTGGTCCATAAACCTGTTTGTTCAGGAAGAAGGAGTAGGCTGGATAACCGACCCTGGTAACCTGCTTGATACCCGTGAAGGCATCTCCATAAAGAATACCGATGTAATTCGGATCATCACTGATCAAGAGTTTGGTAATCTTGTTCTGGTTGTAGGTGGCATTGAATCCAAAAGTCAGACTCATGTCTTTCTTAGAAATCGGAACCAGGTTCAGGGTAAACTCAGCACCCTTGTTCTCGAGGCTACCAACGTTTGTCAACAAAGTGTTTGAGAAGTTACTTCCACTGGGGATCGTTACCTGGTTCAGCAGGTCTGTCGTTACCCTTTTGTATACGTCGATGGAACCCGTGATACGGTCTTTCAGGAATCCAAAGTCAAAACCAACGTTTTGCGTGGTAGTGGATTCCCATTTGATATTTGGATCATAGGCGCTCGGGCGCAAAGTAGGAAGATAGGTGCCTCCGATCATGTAGTAGTTACCCGGAGATGCGATCATGTATCTGGCTTGTGCAGGATAGTCGTTACCGATATCCTGTTGTCCGGTTACACCCCAGCCCAACCTCATTTTCAATTCCGAGAGGGCACTTACATCTTTCAGGAAGCTCTCATCTTTCATTTTCCAGGCAAAAGCGGCAGAAGGGAACAGACCCCATTGATTTTGCTTGGCAAAACGGGAAGAACCATCATCACGAACCGTCAGGGTCAATAAGTATTTACCTTTCAGGGTGTAATTTACACGACCGAAGAAAGAGACCAGGTAGTTCTCCGTGATGTAGCTGGAGCTGTCTGTTTTTTGATAGGGGTGGGTAGCGTCCACGATACCACGGGTGTAACTGTCACCCTGGCGTTTGAAATGCTGCCAGGAATATCCGACGGTTGCATCCAATTTGCTGTCGATGGATTTAAGATCCTTGTTGTAGTTCAAGTAAAAATCGAGCAGGTTGTTGTAATTCTTGGAATGGTAATCGTTCAATTTCCCATAGGTAGGGGAAGTAAGAACGGATGGAGAGGTGACGGGCCTGTTGTTGTGACCGGTTCCTTCCGAGTAGTCGGTAGCCATGTTTAAATTGGCCCGCAATCCGGTGATGTATGGAATCTTGTAATCAAACTGGGCGTTTGCAAGTACCCTTTTTACAACGGATTTGTTGTCTGAAGCCATCAGTTGTTCTACCGGGTTGGGGGTTCCGAGATTTGCTCCGTAATTAACCCACTGGAAGTAGCCATTAGAATTGGCATTTCCATCCCTGACGGGTTGTGTAGGATCCATGTTGATGGCTGATCCAAGCGCACCCTGGTCTGCAAAATTCTGGTTGGTAGACATCCCTTTCGCATTCAGATTAACTTTCAAATCGCCATTCAGCAGGATGGGATCGAGGCTGATTGCACCTGTAATTCTCTGCATGTCCGTATTTTTCAGGATACCATTCTGGTCGGTATATCCCAAAGAGGCCCGGTAGGGTAACTTCTTGAATGCACCCGACAAGCTGAAGTTATGGTCCTGGGATACGGCCGTACGGAAAATCTGATCCTGCCAGTTGGTGTTTTCATTTCCCAGTTTACCAAAACTGTCTGCTCCGTATAGGTCTTTGTGATACAGGGCAATTTGCCTCAGCTGGTCGCCTGAATAGACATCAACATATTTGATGGCGCTGGATACGGAGGTCTTTTCATCGTAGGAAATTCTCATCGGGCTACCAACAGTTCCCTGTTTGGTGGTGATGAGGATAACGCCGTTCGAAGCTCTCGATCCGTAAATTGCGGTGGAAGAAGCATCTTTCAGCACTGTGAATGATTCGATATCATTTGGATTCACAAAAGAAAGGAAGTTGGAGCTTCCTGAAACATCGGTGTTGGAAATTGGAACGCCGTCGATGATGATCAACGGATCATTGGAGGCATTCAGGGAAGAACCACCACGAATACGAATTGTAGCACCACTACCCGGAGCACCTCCTGCGGTAGTCAGGTTCACACCAGCACTCTTACCAACCAACAAATCCTGGGCGGATGTGATGGATCCCTTGTTGAAATCTTTCGAACTAACCGTGCTCACTGCTCCGGTAGCATCAGATTTCTTGACGGTTCCATAACCGATAACCACTACCTCATCCAAACCTTGTGTCTGTTGAACAAGAGCGATCTTTAAGTTGGATTGCTGACCAACAACAACTGTCTGTGGAACGTAACCGACGAAAGAGAACAACAGTTTCTGACCGGGAGCGGCCTTCAGGGTGAATCTACCGTCAAAATCGGTGGCAGCCCCGGTAGTA
>Ga0214225_1000183_pt1 | contig 17916 bp, 22 predicted proteins | sample TroBogypolimnion_31_FD_153063 | JGI IMG/M metagenome (GOLD analysis project Ga0214225, IMG submission 153063) | Freshwater microbial communities from Trout Bog Lake, WI - 17SEP2007 hypolimnion | ecosystem: Environmental > Aquatic > Freshwater > Lake > Hypolimnion/Profundal zone | place: Trout... | reverse complement strand
TTGAATCACATAACCAGTACCGTTGACTGATCCGTTGAGAAAGAATCCTGTGCGCTCGTTGACGGTCATGTTTAGCGTTCCAGCTTCTACACGGTCAAGAAAGTGCTGACGACCTAACTTGGTAGTGAAGTCACGAACGTAGGGCGTAACGTCAGTCCAAGTCTGGGTAAGACTTTGGATGTTGGTAGGGGTGAAGGCAATCTGCACCGACAGCGTAGGTAATGAGGCAAGTGTCATTGCGCACGTTTCCTAGTCGTTGGAGCCGGTGGTTGAGTCTGCGCCCACTTAGCGAATAGGTTGCCCATCCAGCGCACGTCTTTGGTCATCTGGTCGCGGACTGCCTTAGAGACGGCTGCAATGAAAGCAGGATTATTTACCAAAGCCTGAGCGATGTCGGCAATGTCAATTTCAATAACATTATTTAGTTCAATGTCACCGTCTAAATTTGAAGAAAACTGGCTCACCATTTACCGCTATTCGATCTGACCGTTGCCTTGTTGTTAATAACAACTTTTTTAGGGGTTAAGGTTGTTGATTGATGATAATCAAACGGAACAGGAGTGTTCTTAAATAAAGCATTATTGGTAGCAGTCGGATTAAAGGTGAATGCTCCAAGAGTGGCTTTGGCTAGTGAAGTAAACTCTTGATTGAAAGAGTTAGCAATTCCACCAAAAATGTCTTTTACAGCTTGACCCTTACCACCGGTTGCCGCTGTTCTTCCTTTGTAATTTCCAGTGAGCAAACCAGTAAGCGTGTCAAGAACACCAGTAGCAAACTTAACGCCAGTAATAACCCAGGGCAAACCTACGGTTCCAAGTTGTATTAACGCATTGTTAAGTGACTGTTGGAATACTTTAATCTGTTGAGCCGGTGTCATTAAGGCTTGCTGTGTCTGTTGCGCTAGTGATTTACCACCAGCTCCGGTTAAGTTCTTTTGTGCAGCGGCTAAGTCATTTAGGTTCTTAATTAAAACCGATGCAGTGCCGGCTCCGGTTGATCCAAATACGGCCTGAGTAATTGCGCTTAATGGTTGGCCTGATTCTTGTGCTGCTTGCTTAATCTGGTCAAGAATGCCAGTAATGTTTCCAACTCGAAGGTCTTTAGCAAGGTTTGCTTGGCTTAGACCAACTCGTTCAAGACCCTGTGCGTAGGAAGTTAACTTGCCCTTTGAGTCTGTTAGCGGCTTTTGCAGGTTTCCAAGAGCGTTGGCGAATGAGGCAATAGAGCGTGTTGGCAGTCCGACCTTGGCAAACTCTGCGCCTAAAGGAATAATTGTCTGAAGTGATAAGCCATACTTGGCTAGTGCTACACCAACTCGACCCTGAAGCATTTGTTCTTCTGATGCAAGTCCACCAACAAAGTCTTGTGAACCCTTAACCAAAATACCGGTCAACTTGGCTACATCCATACCCTTTGTAACTTGCAAGGTCTGAGCTGCAACAATGGCCTTTGTCGTGTCGGCAACAGAAGCGTTAGTAATAATAGATGCTTTAGCTGCGTTGTTAAGAAGAGTTGTAGCAGCAGCACCTTTGATGCCGGCTTGTTCGATTGTTACAGCGCCTGTTGCAAGGTCTGAAGTAGTAACACCAAGAGAAGATGAAATGTTAAGAATAGATTGACCAAGTTGGTCGGTCTGTTCTTTAGTCAAACCGGCTTGCAGTTTAACTTTGTCCATTTGCTCGTTAAACTTCAGAGCAGCGTCAACGGCGTAAACACCAACGGCTGCGGCAACACCAGCAGCACCAAAGGCAATAGTCTTGGCAGATAATCCAAATAAACCACCAGTTGTTTCAGAAGCAACGCCGAACTCAGTCATCTTGGCTTGCGCCTCAGTCATCTTGGCTGTGTATTCTTTGGTGTCGGCTATGAGTGTGGCGATTACTGGAGGTAGAAATGACATTATTCTTGGGCTAAGCGCCACTCCTCCTGAGCGATTCGGTTGATTTCTTCGTAACTGTTCTTAACACCAGGCTTCATGTATGGAAACTCACGTGACCTTGAAGTGCCGTATTCAACAAATCCTGCGTACTGAACTGATGGGCCGGTGTCTGATTGCCAACGACCAGTGCCAAGCGATTTTACTGATTGTGTCCTAATAGAGTTGCGCAGGTTGCCAGAGCGTTGTGTTGGCTTAGGTGGTACGGCAGGGTACTTAGGAGCGCCCTGATAGTAAACCCGACCAGATTTGGAGACTCGTTGTGATCCGCTAGGTCGAGCGCGGAACTCTTCTTTAGCCATGCGCTCAATAACAAGTGCGCCTTTAGTAACAATGTTGCGAGCTGCGGCATCGGACTTAACTATGTCAAACCTTAATGCCTTGTCAAACTCACTAATGCCGGAAATGATTATCTCACTAGCCACGTTGAGCCTCGTTCATGGTGTTGTCAATAGCAATAAGCCAGTCTGTTACTTCTTTGGGCTGGTTCATAAAATCTTCGTGTGACCCACCGAATGTCTTGCGAAACTGATACTCACGAAACAGGTTGTTAACTTCTGCGTCAACTTCTGAGTCTTTACCCTTTAATGCTGCCTCCAGCCGCGCTAGTCGGCGATAGGGGCTTTTGGGTCAATGTCTGGCGAGAAGTCAGGGGTCTGGTTGTACTCGTTTGCGCAGGCTTCAGCAAGTTGTTCAAAGACATTCTTAGGCAAGTCAAGCGCAGAGTCAGCCGTAGGCAAGTCGCCTAGTGACCACTGCTTAACCATTCCAGCAATTAGTTCTGCTTGGTAGCCGTCAAGGTTGTTCTGATCCTCGTCTGAAATGTCAGAAAAGATAGTCCATGTCTCAGGGTTCTTGTCGTCAAATCCGAGGTTAGTGAGTTTCGCTGCGGTTCCAGCCGCCTTCATGTACGCACGAGAGATTTTGCGAGCTGTGCGCTCAGAAACTTCTTCTCGTGAATACAAGATGGCTGACTGATTGTTTGGAAGGTTTATTGCTGGCATTTTATCCCCTTTGGGTTATTTAGTAAGCGGTTGCGACTGCGTTGACAATCGTTGCCTGAACTGGTGAGTAACCAGTTGTAGCGTCGGTTGCGTTTGCGTTTGCAGTAAATGATACTTCAACTTCGGTGTATTCCTTACCGCGTGTGCGCTTGACATCGTGGAACTGAACAGCAGACAATGTGAAGGCAATGCTGTGGTTCGTTGAAGACGTTGTGTCGTTAGGGTCAGTCATGGTGATAGTCATGGTCTGTGGTGAGCGTGTAAGTGCCTCGGCAGCAGATCCAGTTGACCAAGCGTCTGCGTTTGAGTTTACGATTGCCGTGAACTTGCCAGTCACTTCAAGAGGCCCAGCAAAGTTAGTCAAAGGAGCCTGAGTTCCCATTGTGAAAATTGGCTGTGTCTTGCGAGCAAGCATGAGTTCACCAGTAGAGATGTAGGTCAGAGCTGCGCCTGAGTTAATTCCGCTAACTGTGATTGAAGTATCCCAGGCAGGAATCATGTGTTCGGTTGAAAACGAAATGGTTGTGAACGGAGCAGGTGCTGATGTGTATGAAGTGTATGGGTTAGCAAAGAACTTCACTGTTGCGTCTGCTGCTGCTTCTGCGCCAAAGGTGATGTTAAGACTGTCAGCCTGTGCGCCAGTCATTACAAACTGGTTAGCACCGTCAAAGTCAAAGATTGAGTATGACTGTGGCTGTGAACCTACGGCTGCGTTGTTCAAGAGCTTGATGTTGTGCGTGTAGACAGTTGAACCAGTAACGGTGTCTGTGCCACCAAGCGTTGCCTTAACAAGGTTTCCAAAGGTGTCAGCAAAGAGGTAAAACTTAGCGTCGTACTCGTCGTGACGTACACCTTGAACTTGGTCGTAGACCAAAGTTGGTGAGCCTCGGAAGGCTTCGTCTCGCAAAAATGTCTGCTGAGGAGTTACCTGTGGAGCAGTTACCGGAATGTAAACCGGAGTTCCTCCTGTTGGTAGGGTTCCTCGTGTCGCTTCTACGACAAGACCCATATAGCTGTTGGCGGATAAAAAGGCCATCTGAGGCGCTCCTTAGTTAGTGGTTGGTGTTGCGGTTGATGTGTCGGTTGAAGCCTCTACAGGCGCTTCTGGGGGTGTTACAGGGGCCGTTGCTGATGAAGTCCAGCGACCATCGCCAGGGTCAGCGTCTAGTGCGTAGATTTGACCAGGCAATGCTTCGAGTGTTGATCCGTTGTATTCAATGTCAGGATACACCCTTGCGGTTGTGTCGTTGAATGTGTAGTTAGCCATGATGCTCCTTAGTTGTCGATTATTTCCACCACAGACACTCGGACTACCGAGGTGACTTGTGTGGCTGCTGCTTTGCCGTTGATTTGGCGTGGGTAATACGAGGTGATGTCAATGTCTGGGCCACCAGCTGCGCCGTTTGCGCCTTCTCCCCATTGGAAGATAATGCTAGGTGCGCCAGCGTTGCGGTCTGCACGAATAGCGGCAACGAGTGAATCTAGGAACGCCTCGTTGTCGAACCCTGCGTCTTCTGACTTCTGGTGCGTTGAGCGCAGGTAGCAGTCAAGAATGAATGTGTAGTCAATAGCCTTGCGACCATTGTGAGGGCCACCAAGAGCTATACGGTTTTCCTTCTGGTTCTCAATGTAGAGAAAGATGATTGCACCAGAACTATGTCCTGGGTCTTCACCTTCAAAGAAGTCACCTTCGGGAGTTAGTTTTGCTGGGAACTGCTTTACGCTTGACAAGTTGGTAATACCAGCGTTTGTCAAGTACGAAGCAACTGCAGCTCGTACTGTGGCGCGTGACATTATGCACGACCCCAGATTTGCTTGAAGTCATCCAGTAGGTCGTAGGCCATAGCCTCGTCTGTGACTGAACTTTCGGTGCGAGCCGATACTGCGGTTGGCTCACCGATTTCGTTAAGAACTAATCCACCCTGTCCACGCTCTTTAATCATTCCAACAATAAAGTGAATTACCGCTTGCTTGACCGACGCAGGTAGAGCTGAGACGTTAACGCCAGATCCGTGTGCGTACTTAAGAGGGTTGGTGAATGTCAGAGTGGTGTTGCCTGGTGTCCAAGTAGTTGCTACCTGAACGTACTCATCCTTCTGTCCATCCCAAATAGTTAGGTTTTGCCCTGGGAAGATACCCATGACGTTGTTAACGGTGATTGAAGTAGCGCCAGCGTTTGACGTTGAGTTTGTAAATGTGTTAGCCCAGCCGTTGATGTAACTCCACTGGCAGAAGATTTCCGTACCAGACTGCATATTGCCGCCAACGATACCGAGGTTGCCAAAGTAAAGACCCATTGTTGACTGGCTAGTAATGATGAACTGTGTGCGCTCGATTGAGCAATTCGACGTTGAAAGTTGAATGTTCTGTAGTCCGTCACCTGGCCCCCATCCTGCGGAGAACGACTCAACGGCAAGGATAGGTGTGAAGTAAGGGTTAATTACAATCTGACCGTTTCGGTTCATGTAGTAGCGACCATTCTCGGTGTTCGAGGTGGCGCAGAGTGATCCGTACACTCCCATTGTGTAGTTGTCAGCCTTTGACGAAGCACGAACGATTAGCTCGTAGAGTGCGCGGTCTTGGACTGCCTGTGAAGCGTCTTCAATAAGGTTTGTAAAGTCAATAATTGCAGCCGTAGGACTGAACTTAACCTCGTTAAGTGAGACGTATGGTTCGACCATTCCACCGGAGTAAACAAATGGGGCTACGATTGACATTTATTCCTCTTCTGGGGTGAGTTCGGTTGAGCCACACTTACCGCATTTGTCGCGGTACAGGCTGACAAAGTTACAAGCGTCGCACCTGTAACCATTGGCGTTTCTAAAGTTAATACCTGCCACAGCGAAGTCTCCTGACTTAACGAGAGAGCGAGCGTCTGTGCCGTCAACGTGGAATGTGCCATCCTTCTGTCGAGGAATGACCTTGCCTTCGTTAACTTGAATCTCTTTAAGTCCGTTGTCTGAACCTACGAGTCTCATTTAATTCTCCCTTTTGCGAACGAGGGAGCAGTGCGGAGAAGGGGAACTCCGCACCGCTCTACCTCAGTGGCTAGATGCAAGCACCTAGCGATTTAACAGAATCAACCAGTGATTCCGGTGATTACACCTGACCACGCTGGAGCGCGGAAAGCAAGTGAACCGTACGTGTACGAGCTGATGTCGTATGAGAAGCCAATTTGTGGCCATTCGATGATCATCGAGTCAACAACGTTGTGTGCTTCCACAGTCTGAGCCACACCTGAGTCTGGGAATGGAAGCGACTTCTGGTGAACCAGCGCCACACCAGCAGGTGCGAAACGGTGAGTCACAAGGTCAACCATCTTGCCTGTTGCCTGGTTCTGTACGGCTTGTACGAGTGAACCAAGAACAATTCCGTCTGAACCAGTTTCGTAGTTAAGACGGTATGAAGATGTGCTTGCGCTTGTCTGAATCGCCTTAGCAATAGCACGACGTACAGCAGCAGTTGTAATAACTACGTCTGGGTCACCCATTGTTGAGTTGAAAAGACTTACGAAAGCAGCCTGTAGGAAGTCGTCAGCAGTTGACTGTGAAGCCACTGTTCCGTTCAACTGAGCCTGGTATCCACCGATTGTTGCGAAGGTGTTAACCCATCCGTCGTAACCTGAGCCTGAGTTAGCGCCAGCAGCGAATGTGTTGTATGAACCGTCGGTTGATGGAACAGGAACTGTTGTTGAAGCAAATGCAAGACCAGTAACGCCTGAAGCGGTGCTGACTGTAGTTGCCTTGTAAACAGTTGGTGTTGTGGTTGTTGCGTAGATGTTTACAGCTACAACGTTTGCAGGAAGAGTTCCTGTGTATGTAACCTTTACACCCTGGCCTGAAACAGTTGTAATCGTTCCAGCAGCAAAAGGAGCAGACTCACCGTAAGCAGATGAAACTGTTACCTGAACTACTGTGCCTGATGTTCCTGTTGTGATTCCAGTTCCAGTTGCGTCAGGAGCAGCAGTGAATGTCAATCCTGAAATCTGGCTAGAAGAAAGAACAGGTGTTGAGCATGAGTTCATCATGTTGCGCTCTTCTGCAAGGAAGTGTGACCAGATGAGTGATGTGTGTGAGAGTTGACGGAGATCCGTGTAACCCTGACCAGCAAACTCAGCCTGGAGTGAAACGCTGTCAGAAAGACCCTGCTCAACGAAAGACTTTACAATCTTGTCGGCAGCGTAAACAATCTGAGTTGGGCGGTTCAATGTAACACCGTTGAATGAAGTAGAAGCTGAGTTCGAGTTGAAGAATGAACTGAGGTTTGCTACTCCACCAACACCGGCGTTAGAAAGACCGGTGATGCGACGGAACTCAAGTGCCTGTCCTTGTGCCTTGATTCGTGCTGTGCTGTTGCGAAGGTAAAGTTCCTTCGGGATGAGCAATGAAAGCACTGGGTCAAGGTCGTAAGGTACGAGACCTGAGATACCTGAAACGGTGTTGTTAAGTGGTGATGTAAGGCTGATGTTCTTGCTTACGTCTTGGATGCCAGCAAGAGCAGATGTAACTGCTGCAAGTTGGTCGCCTGAAACAACCTTAGAGAGGTCAGTAAGAGCCTCTTCTGTGCGTGTAGCAGCAGAAACGGTCTTTGTGATTCCGGATGTTGGGCTGAATGAAAGCTCACCGCGACGGTGTGCAGTCAGTGTGTTCGAGTGAACTGCGCTCAAGGCTGACTTGTATGCCTCGAAACGCTCAACGCGCTGTTCGGCTGGTACTCCGCCGAATAGGTCGTCAATGGAAGGAGCGGCTAATGCCATGTCTCAATCCCTTTCTGTTAGATGGTTAGTTGAACTGCTTTGACTTAGCCTCGTAGCGAGCTGCTTCGGCTAGGTACTGATTACGTAGTTCTGGGTTAGTCATTTTTTGCGCCATGTCGCGGAGACGGATTGCCTCTACTTCAGCCGCAATGACCTGAGCAGACTTAGATGTTTGCTCTCTTGTTGCTCTGATGGCTGGGCCACCAGGTACTGCCATCTCACGCACTTCATCAAGCGCGGCCTTCAAGAGACTGATCTCTTCTTTCGCCTCGTCTAATGCTGCCTTTGTTGTGATGGTTTCTTCAAGACCTAAAGCCTTGACGATTTCGTTGCGCAACTCATCCTTTGTTTCTTCAGTTGCGTCGTCTGCTGATGCAGACTTGATTAGGTCGGCGCTAACGCCAAGTCCAATGTAAGCCATTGTGTCTTCTCCTGATTTGTCGTCATCCCATCCTGTGAATGGAGCTGATGTTTCATTTTCTGATGCTTCCCCTGTCCACCAGTCCAAGAAAATGGATAGTGAGCAAAGTAATTCCTGTACGTCGCAGACTTCGCTTTCTGTGCCTGCGAGCATCTCGTCAAGTTCAGCCTTGATAAGTGCAATCATGCCAGCGCGTACTGCTTCGAGTTCTGCTGGGTCGTGGATCATGTCGTCGGCCTTAACCAACTCTGCGTCTGCACCCTTCCACTTGTCAGGGATGAGGTCTTCGCGGCCTAGAGCCTTAGCGCGTGTCTTGATGTGAGCCTTGACCTTTGCTGGGTCTTTGGCACGACCAAATGCCTGGATAGCGTTCTTTAGGTCGCCAACAGTCTTGATTGGGTATGAGCCGTCTGGGAGTGCTTCGCCCTTGTCACCGGCAAGTTCACGCTCTGCCTGTGTGTATTCCTTCTTTTCAACTTCTGGCTCAGTAACTTCTGTGTCGTCTGCATCGGCAGCCTTGATGTCACGGTTAGCGGTTTCGTTGTCCATGTTCTGAGGAATGGTTGGTGAGTTCTGCACTTGGTCGTCTACTAGACCTTCTGGCTGTTCACCTGTTCCGTTGCATACTTCGCAAGGAGTGTCAAACTCTTCGCTTGCTGTGTTGGTCTTTTTACCAGTTCCAGCGCAAGCGGTGCAGGCTTGAATAGCCTCGTACAACTCTGTTGGAGCGCCTTCTGGCTCTGTCATAACTGCCTCAGTGTTGATGGCATCCTTTTCAATGTCTGCCATAGCAGCACCTTTCACTAATTCGCCTTTAACTGATTTGGCGAGTTCGATAACGCATGATGGGTTTGCTGGTCGGTCAACAAGCGAAACCTCTACGATTTTTCCTGAGCGGATCATTCCACCAGGGGCATCGGCTGACTTCTCAACGCGAGCGCCCTTGATACCTACTGAGAAACCTGTGTAGATTCCTTCTTCAACTAGACGAGCTGCTTCTGAGTCAACAATCTTGGCCTCAACTACGAAACCTGTGCCTGACTGTTCCATCTCCATAGCCTTACCAATGGCCTTTGACTGGTGCATCTCGCGGATGTTGCCAATCTTGAACCACTCCGGCATTGCAGTCTTAAGCCACTCTGGGTCGCAGATTTGCTCGTCGAGGTCAAGGGTTGCGTCTGTGGCAAGACCCTTTACTCTCATGTAGCCGTCGTCTCCGCGCTTGACTGTTAGGTTGCCGAAGTAAGCGTAGGTAATGTCTTGAGCCATTGGGTTATTCTCCTGTTGAGGTTGATGTGTCTGGCAATACAGCCGCTACGGTGCAACGGCAAGAAGGGTGTTCTGGTGGGTAGTCGTCTGTGATGTCGTGTGGGTTGGCTAGTTCTTGGTCTAAGCACTCCGCACAAGCACCGTCATAGGCTAACCAGTCAAACTGTTCAATGCCAGCCGACTGATAGGTGTCTACTGCCGAAGCGTTGTAAGCACGGTTTGTTTCTGTAACTGCGATAATGTCTGCACGATTTGGATCGTTGATGATTAAGTCAATCGCCGTTCCAATGTCTCTAGCACTCATACCCTGGCTAATGCCAAGAAGTAATGAGTCTGAGATTCGTGTCATTGTTGTATCGTTAATGCCTTGAATGGTAATGCCAGCCTTGTCAAGCAAGTTTTGCAAGCCTTTACCAGCCAATACTGCGTCTGAGCGAACTACCTGAGCTGCGTCTTTTGCTCCTGCTGCTCCACCGGCTGTGTAGATGTCCTTTAGAACATTCGTAGCCTTAGCGTTGCTCATTGAAATGTTGCTCTTAACAGCGCCTTGTGCAACTGCCTTCATCTGAGCTACATCTTCAAGAGGTTTTGGAACTGCTCGAAGTGCTTGGGCGATTGCTGCGCCTACTCCAACTACACTGGCTGCCAGTGCAATGCCGATTGCCTTAGAGTGCTTCTTTGACACTGCCTCTACCTGTGGGTAAGAAGGCAATTCGTTCATCTGACGCTTAGTAACTAAACCTTTTGGGGTATCAGTTATCTCACTGTTCACGATGTTAGAAGCCCACTCGTAGATGTTCTCAGGCATTGGTGTAGCGCCCTTGACAATGAAGTACGCCTGTTCGTTGAGGTTGTCGCTAAGTTCTGCGTCAAATACGGTGAAGTCAAACGCTCTCCAGTTGCCGCGCTTGTGGCGTGACTTGACAAAGCGACCAAAGTCCTTTAGCTCTTCGGTCATTGCTGACTTCTGATCCGCAGGTGCGCCAACGGCAGGAATGTCCTTGCCTACGCCAGCCTTCGGCGCTTGGCTTTCACCGACACTGCCTTGTGATGTATTTTGATTGACTTGGCCTTGTGTGCTTTGGCTTTCGTTGCCTTGCGCTTGGTCATTCTGTCCTACCGTTTCGCCTGATGTGTCAATTGTCAACATTCCCTTGAGGAACTGGATTGCGTTACCAGCGACAATGAATGGTTCATCGGCTTCTGGCATGTCGTAAAGGTTTTGTCCAAGTTCGCCCTGTACGTCGTTGAGTGTCTTCTGACCTGAGAATAGAGCGGTCTGTAGTGCCTTAGAGCGATCCATTTCTTCGCGAGCGCCCTTGCGGTCATTAAGAACAAAGGTCACGTTCTTGTCTGCACCGAGGTAGCGACGTGAAAGAGAGTTGATAACGGAGACTACGTAGTCTTCCATTGGCTTAGTCGAGACTGACTCTGTTGCTTCTGCTTCGCCTTCTTGTGCGCCCTTGCCACCACCGAGTCCGGCACGAGCCACGACTCCGAGAGCTGCTGGGGATACACCGAAGATAGATGCAACGCGCTTAATGATGTATTCGTCGTAGTCTGACTTAAAGCGGTCAGCCATCTCTGGCATTGCAACAGGATCAAACCCGTCTGGCAATACCTTGATGCGGTGACGCTCTGCTGTGTTGCCTGTTAGGCGACCATTAAGAATACGCTCGAACTCAGCCAGCTTGTGAATGTCCAACTCCTGAGAATTAGTCTTCATAAACGTCATTGGCATTGAGCCGTTCTGGTATTCAGAGTTCATCCATACTTGGCGGTTCAAGTACAGCGAAGCGGCTGGGATTGCCTCTTCTACTGGCGAGTAGCCGTATGGCGACCATGTGCGACGGTTCTTAACAAAGACTGAGAGTTGGTCGGTGAGGAACTCTTTGTCTCGACCTGAGCCTGAGTAGAACTCGCCGTCTGCGTCTGGTGAAGCAATGAATTCTCCGCGAGGGAAGCCCCATAAGACTTGCTGGTAAGCAGGCTGTGGTGGGTGAGGGATGTCGCCTCGGTTGTCAAGAAGAATCTTAATTGTCGGTGCGTCAATAACGTCAAAGCCAATTACGTTGCCCTTGAAGTTGTAGCGAGGGTAGACACACCACTGGTCGTAGGTAAAGACCTGCCATAGTGATTCAGTTAGCCATTCAGAGAACGTGCGGTCAGAGGCAACGTATGGGTTCTCCCAGAAGTCACGCAGTCGGTTAATTTCAGCGCCGTACGTTTCACGACCAATAAGAGCTGCTTTTGCGTGTGAGCAGTTCTGCTCTTGCATGATTGTAGAAATGGCTTGGTCTGAAAGTGTCCAAGCGCCTTCTTGCTTAATGATGTCACCCACGCGGATCTCAATGGCGCGGTGAATGATGTCGCACTGTTCAGCGAGTGAGTTAAGAACTTGAAACGGAACCTCGGTCTGTGTGAGGTTAAGGTTTATTGCAGTCTGGTATTCGTATTTACGAGGTAGAGCGCGACCTGAGTCGTCAAGGACAACGTCAATCGGTGCTGGGAGAAGTGGTGAAGCTGGGCCGAGCATGGCTCCGAAACCACCGCCACCTTCAACAAATCCAGGTCGAGGCATTGGAATTGCCTGTCCAATGGTCGTTACGATTCCCTGACCTGCGGTTGACATTTCGTTAGCAGCGTAGGCAGAGTTGTATCCGCCAGCATTTCCCAGTGGGGAATTAGCCATCCCTGCCTTTTGCATTTCAGCAACAATTTCCGCAGCAAGCGTAGTCTTGTTCTTTCGCTGGAATAGAGCCATTTATTGTCCTCGGTGAGATGGGTTGATGCCGGAAGTGTACAACTGCGCTACTGGTTCTCTCAATAGAACTCCGCAACCTTTACAGTTAAATGCTTCTACGTCATTTGGAATACCGCAAGCCGTACAAGACGGTGCTAGTTGTGCAAAGAACCTGTCGGCTGATGCGCCGGTAGCAAGTCCAAGTTCAGCCAACCCATGCACTAAGGCATCGAGTCGGTCTGGTGAGTAACCGGAGTCAGGAACCCAGCCGGTCATTTGGTCTTCAAGTAAGTCAAATGCGCCAATGTGAGATACGCGGCCTTGCTCATAGAGCGCAGCTATCGGTTCAGCACGAAGGCGTTTGCCGACCTTAGCCACAATGCCCTTGAATGGGATTGTCGCCTCAACGGATCGGATTGTAAGTTCAACCATGTCACCGCCCTGGTTCTTTTCAGCAACCACGCGGTCAGCGTTGAACTCATGGTAGGCGGCAATTGCTCGGTGCGCCCAGCCAGAAGGTGTGTCACGACAACTACGGTCTGCAAGGACATAGCCTCTACCGTCAGTTCCCTTAGCCACTACAACTATTCCTGTTTCGTCAGCGTTTTCACCAGAGGTTGTCGCAGGGTCAATAGCGACCACAATGCGCACAAAGTCAGGTGCTTCTTTAATACGAGCTGACTCAATCATTTCGAGACTCCATAGAGCCCCTGGTGTGTCCGATAAGACTTCACCATAAAGTTCCTGTCTTCCGATACGAGTTCCCTCATAACGGTTTCGCAGTTCAGCGAGCGCAGCCTCAGACAGGTTAGCTGCATTATCAAACGTACTACCTCTTGTGATGACTATTGAACCGTCTGTGCGGCTTATGAACTCTTTAATAAGTTTCGTCGAGCGAGGTGTAGTCGTGATAACGACTTGTGGATTTCCAATTCGGAGCGCCGGTGCAAGACCAGCAGTCCATGTTTCTTCGTATCTCCAAGCTGCAAACTCGTCGAGCCAAGCGCCTGAGAGGTTTAATCCTCGGGCTCGGTCTGGTTCGTCAGCAGAAATCATGTGAATCTTTGATCCGTTGGAGAGCGTAATCTGACCATTGGAGCGGTTGTAGAACGAAAGTTGTCCTGGTAACAGGCTTTTGATTATTCCTGATGGGCCTTCAACGCAAGTACGTCGAACGTCAGTAAAGGTTGGAGCGACTACTGCCCATTCGGTCCCTGAGTGATTAAGTGCTTGCTCGCATAGCCAGCCAGCGCCGGTAAAGGTTTTTCCCCAGCCACGACCAGAGATAACTAACCAGATGCGCCAATCGCCTTCTGGTGGTAGTTGATGTGGTCTGGCGTTTAGTCGGTAACGAGATTGGCTAAGTTGTTTTTTGGCGTTCTCTGCTTCAGCCTCAAGCTTGCGCAGTTCCAATGCTTCGAGGCGTTTCAACTCCAACAACTTCAGCGTCGATAATGTTTGCATCTTCCCCTAGCGTTTCCTCAAGGCGACGTATCTCGCTCTGAATGTAGTCAAGGGTAATGACCTCGTGTTTGATTGGTGCGTCAAGACCCCTTAGTTTTGCAGCGCGTTCTTGTATTGCTAGTACTCGGTCAATGGCGAATAGTGCGCCCTTGTCGCCTGACAGTGCCTTTTCCATAGCGACTTCCATCAGCATATCGAGGCGTTGGCCTTCTATTCTGCGGTACTCATCTACGGCTTCTGCTGGTATTGCAGCAAGCGCACGTTGGCAACGGTTGTAGGCAGTTGCCTTTGTTGTGCCAATAGAGTCGGCAATTCGTTGGTAAGACCAGCCTAGTGACCTAAGCTTTAGTGCCTCGGTGTCAAGTAGTGCCTGATCCTCTGTGCGAATAAACCCACTTGATGAAGTTTGCGTCACGTTTAGACATCCTGTCGTCTATTGGGTGTGTCTATCTTGTGGACAAGAAACGCCAATAGTAACATACAATACTACCACATTTGGTTACACCTATGTAATTACTAGCGTGTAGTTGTGGTTACAAACCTATGACCAGAAATGGTGAGCGCACGTTAGTTGTGTGCATGGCAGAGGCTTCGAGTGCCTGATAAAGACTGCCCTCATCCTCGTGGTCGGTGAATAGTGATCCGAGCGCTGGAGCTGCACCTGAGCCGATAGCACCGTAGGCAATGCCGTCATGGTCTTTCCTAGCCTCTAGTGGCCCTGAATTGGAAGTTATCTCGTAGAGGTGTCCATGCTCAATGGCTAGTAGTTCCCAGTCGTCTTTGAGGTCGTCGGGTAGTTTGACGCTTTCAAGTAATTGCTCAAGTGTGGGATTGTGGGAACGACCTGCCACCTTAAAGTACATTGCCCCGACCCTAAACGAGCCTGAGTAGCCCAGTAGGAGATTGCCAAACCTGCCTACCTTTGGTGTGGCTATGAGAGAGGCTAGGCCGTCATCGGTGGAACTGAGGCTGTCTGCCCCTATCCATGCCCCTTCAGGCGTTACCAATCCAGCTACTACGGTCATTTCCAGTTCCTTATTGCTTTGTAATACATAATGAGATACAAGGCGCTGTAGGCAATAAAGCCGTACTGGTGTGTGTGTATGGCATACACAACCCATACACATTCGTTGATTGAGAGAATGAACCAGCCTCTGACTTTTTTCTCACCGACAAAAAACAAGCCAGTTGATCCAATAGCTGCAAGCACCCATGACCACATCAGTCAAGTTCTCCACAGTTCAGGCAAGGCAATGAGAAGTCAGGTCGGTAGCCGTGACAAGTTCGACAGTAGTTGCGTTCGTTTGCACCCTGAAAGATGTTGTCCACCTTGCGACGTAGTTCACTGGACTCGTTGAAGCCATCCATAAACTCAGCAAAGTCTTCTTCGCTCATTCCTCAACGGCTTTCTTAATTGCTAATTCAATGAACTCAGACATCATTAAGTCGAGGCGTTTCATGGCTTTTGCAATCTTCATCAGCTCGTCAGCGTCAAAGTCAATGGTTATGTGTGTGACTTCGCTCATGGGTTTTCCGGTATGCGCACACCGCAGTCAGGGCAAAAGAACGAGATGTACTTACGGAACTCAGTTGCGCCAGTCTCGGCGTTCAGCAGTCTCCAGTAGCCGTGTTCGCAGTTTTCAGTCATGGTGCTGTGCCTCCGTTGTTAAATGGATCAACCTCTGCGTAAAAGTCTTTAAGGGTTTTCTTGCTTGCGTAGCTCATTGCTTCGTCTAAGTTTTCCTGCGGAACGCCTGACAACACAAGACCGTCAATAAGTTGTTGTATTTGCCACATAGCAAACATCCCTTGTCTTTCGCTTGCGTTCATCATTCCCCCTTAACCCTAAGCGTTCGGTGTCCTGGCGTAAGTTTAGCAAATTGAGCGTAGACATCTGGTAGTTGCTCCTTTAGCGCTTTGGCGTCCAACGACTCCCTGTCCTTTGTGGACTTGTAGGTGTAGAGCGTGTCACCGTCAAGCGTCACCGCCTCGGCATCACCCACAATTCTGAGCAGCTGTGCGCGGATGGAGTCAACGTCGGCTTGGGCTTCGTCTAGGCAAGCCTTCGCCTCTCTGTATTCGTAGATTAAATCCTTGATAAACTCGTCGCCCTCAATCGTCACGCCACCCTCTGACGATGGGTACACAGCCTTTAAGGTGTCAAAGTCGGCTTGGTGTCCTACAATGTCTGGTTCGATGTTGTTAACTACCTTGTGCCAAAAGAACGCCTCGGCTTCTTGCAGGTCTGAAAGCTGTTGGTAAGTGTATTCCACTTCCCTAATGACTAGACCTTCTCCACCCACTAGACAGGCAAAAACGACGTTGTGGATGTTCGTGGTGAGAGCGTAGTGCATACCATGGTATAGGTAAGCCTCTGGCACTTGATTGTTTGCCCAGCCCTTTGCGTTACCTTTTCCTGAGATACCAGTCGTCTTAATTTCTAGGATGGCAAGAATCCTGGTCGGCTCCCAGTCGAGGTCGGTAACTTTTCCTGGCTCCGCAAACCCATCTGGTTCAACAATGAAGAAGTCCACGTTGGCAAGCAGGAACGATCTGTCGCCCTGAAGCATTACCGGCCAGCAGACAACGGCTGAGTTTGTTTCCTCAGCGTACGCCTCTGCTACGGTGCGCTCTAAGCGATTGCCCCACTTGGCTGCGTCACCTGCTTCGTCGTTGGCGGTAAGTCCACGCTTGTTAGCCCATAGTGAATACTCGCTTTGATACGAGTTCTTACCCAGAATGATGCTTGCGTCTGAACCACCGATACCTGTCTTGCGCAACTCCAACCACTCGTCACGAGTGATCTCATTGGTGTTTGCTATTACTTTTGCTTTTAACATTTAGTGCCTCCTCAAGCTCTAATTGAACACTACACCTGTGACATCGGGATTGTCAACCACCTGCGGATCTAAATCCTGCGGACAATGAGCGCCAAGCGTCAAGCCTAGACTGTGCAGCTCGTAGCGCCTCTCGCGTGGTTATTAACCTGTTCTGGGCGATTAAATAAGCCAAGTGTGCTTCCTCGCACTGAACCGTAGCATCTGCCTCTACCTCGTCAACGGTCAACTTGGTCTTGGCTAAGGCTCGAATGGTAAGTCGGGTCTGAGCATACAAGGCTTTGTAGGTGGCTTCGCAGATTGCAGCCTGTTCTCCGGCTGCGTTCATCTCGTCTACCAAGTCTTCAATTATCTCAATCTCGTTGGTGATTCCTTTTTGACACATAATTGGCAGAAGTTCCCTAGCCGGTGCGTTGTACCATTTAGTCATTACCATCCCCTTGTTGTTTAATTTGATTAGCGGTTATTGATCCTTGTAAAGGAGCAATAATTTTAATTCCTTTTTTCATGTTGCAATTAGCACAAGATTTAACAATGTTTTCCAGTGAATCATTTCCACCTTTAGACAAAGGCACAACATGATCCATGTGCCAAATTTCATTATCCGGATCTAAATAAGAATCATTAGACACTCTGCCACAATAAGCACAAGATTTAATTTCCCACAATAATTTTCTAGCTTTAGCAACAACTTTTTTGTTTCTGCTAATAGATTTGTATGGTTCCCTTTTAGGAAATTGTTTAATTTTTGTTGTTTTAGGAATTGCAATGCCCATTGATTGAGCAGTTAATTTTATTTTTTCTTCTTTAGAATAATCAACAACATTTTCTATTTGTGGTTTATCTAAAAGTTGTTCAATTCTTGATTTCGGCTTACTATAAAATTTTTCGACCCTTAATTCCAAAGTACAAGCTAAATTGTATAACAAGGTGTCAATTCTTGCCATACTCATCTGTTCCCCTTACCATCCGTGACCACAACCGTTTTGGTGCGGCACATAACCGGCGTATCCGTTTAGTGCTTGAATCTTTATTGCTATAAACACTTGTTCGGCTGGTGTTGCTGCGTACTCCGCACCGTAAATCCAACCGCCGTATGCCATCCAGTTTACTTCTGTGATACCTAACCCACCAGAATAAATTGGCCCTCGAACGTGCCAGTTGCCGCCTTGCTCGCATTGCGCAACCTTCTCCCACTTAGCCATAATCGCCGGTGGTATTACTGGCTCTGGCGGTGCTTGCCTGACCTTTACAACTTGTACAGTTGTCGGCACTGGTTTCTGTACATCTGCGTTTGCTGGAATCGTCAGCACTACTGATAATGCTAACGCTAGGGCAACAAGGTATCTTCTCAAGATTGTCCAATGTTCGGAGTTACCGCCCATACGGTTGCACTTCTACCGCTTGCGGTTGGTCGTTTTCCAACTTCTACAATGCGACCAGCTCTGACAAGTTCTACTCGTCGTGGTCGGCAGGTGTTGGGTGC
>Ga0214225_1000116_pt1 | contig 25322 bp, 45 predicted proteins | sample TroBogypolimnion_31_FD_153063 | JGI IMG/M metagenome (GOLD analysis project Ga0214225, IMG submission 153063) | Freshwater microbial communities from Trout Bog Lake, WI - 17SEP2007 hypolimnion | ecosystem: Environmental > Aquatic > Freshwater > Lake > Hypolimnion/Profundal zone | place: Trout... | reverse complement strand
GGAATCTGGTTATCAAGCCTTACTAGCATCCCCTATCGGTGCGCCTATCCGCATGTATGAAAAAGGGCAAGCTCAAACAGAGTTAGCTAATCAGCAAGCTGAAGAACAACGCAAGGTCGAAGCGCAACAAGCCGAGCAAGCAAAGCAAGATGCAGAGCAACAAGCTAAAGAAATAGAAAATAAAAAAATAGAAGAGGCTATTACTGCTTCAGGGGGACAGACAAGTCTTCCAAATTTATTTGACTATACAGGCAAAGCCCCTGTAACAGAAGAAGATGTAAAAGATATCAGTGAGAAAACTGCAGCAGAATATTTGCATGGGTTAGATGCTAGGTTTACAAATCCTTCTCAAATAAAAACGGCTTTGAAAGATACAGAATTTGAAAAGTTAGGTGCTAAAAAAGTATTAGATGTTTATAAATCTTTACCTACACAAGAAGACTTATTTGGTGCAGAAGGCGATCTTAATCAAAACATAACTAACGCTGCGGATATAAAACAAGCTAGACAAGATAAAATTGCTTCTGAATATCAAGCTAAAATGGAGAAAGCTAAAGAAGGTGAAAACCTTGATATTTTTGGTGCTCCAAAACAACCTAGTTATACACCAGAAGAAATAGTAGCGGAAGAAAAAACACCAGAAAAACCTGCCAATCTAATGATGCAGGATATTTTAAACAAAGTCGACCAAGAAAATCAAATTGAAAAAGCAAATAGACTTAGAGAACAATTAAATGTAACACCAGAAGGAAATGCATTAACACCAGAACAATATCAAGCACGAGTAGAAGCAGAGCCTTTTAAACAGCACGCTTTAGATATTCAAGAAGCACAATTAAAAGCCCAGCACGAAGCGCAACAACAGCAGAATGCTCAAGAGATGCAAGATAAACTCGCTAAGGTTCAATCAGGTGAGAACTTAGATATCTTTGGAGAACCGTCTGCTCCAAAAGCTGCTCAAGAAACTATAGCTCCAGTGGAACAACCTTCTCAAGGCGGCTCAGCTAATCTTCAAATACAAGAAGCTATTAAACAAGCTGAGAAAGATTTTGATATTGAAAAAGCAAATAGACTTAGAGAACAATTAAATGTAACACCAGAAGGTGTGGCTTTAAAGCCAGATGAATATCAAGCGCATGATGATAGTGAATTTTTTAAACAACGCGCATCAGAACTACAACAAGAAGCTAAAGATAAACAAGCTATTGAAAAACAAGCTAAACAGAAAGTAATAAATGATGCCTTGATTGCACATGATGCTAAAGCTACAAAAGATACTATTACAACTATAAATACGTTGGCTAAAGAGTTAGGTTTAAAAGGTGATTTGAAATCTAAGGTAGACCAATTAAGAAATGTAGATGTAACTAAAGATCAAACAGAAAATAAATACTCTGTCGCAGATACTGCTACTGACACTGGACATACTGCTGACTCTCTAAGCAAGGGTTTATCTCCTGAAATGAAAGCTTTAGTAAGTTCTGGTAAAGCAGTTATTCATGATACAGCGGCAACTCTTCCTGGTGAAAATCACCCTGCAAACGTGCAGGGTATGACTACTAAAGAGGGGATCACTCATTATGTAGCGAACAAACTTACACCTAAAACATTAGACGATCTTGCTGTACATGAGGTGGGTGTCCACGTTGGTATGGAGAAGATGGTGGGTCCTAAAGTTTGGAAGGATATTACTAATCAAGTGATGAGCAACAAAGGGGCTGTTTATGAGAAAGCAAGAGCGTCTGTCCCAAAAGATACGCCTGAAAACCTTAAAGCTGAAGAAACATTAGCGTACTTGGTTGAACATTCCCCTAACTTACCTTTGGTACGCAGATTAATATCATCTATCAGAAACTGGGTACGTACTAGATTTGGAGCAAACATTAAACTAACGGAAGATGATGCTAGACACTTAGCAGTGTCGGTGTTACGTAAAGAGTCTAAAAGGCCGACTCAAACGATGCGAAAAGAATCTGTATATTCTAAAACAAAATTATTAGCCCCTAACGGTAAGCCTTCTAATCTAAACGCTGTTCAATATGCGCAAGTAAGAACTCCCGAGTTTAAAAAGTGGTTTGGTGATTGGGAAAACGATCCTAAAAATGCATCTAAAGTTGTTGATGAAAACGGGGAGCCTTTAGTAGTTTATCATGTTACAGGAACTGACTTTAATGCGTTTGATAATAAGTTTTTAGGGGTTAATACAGGAGCACCTAGTGCTTTAGAAGGGTTCTTTTTTACCGACTCTTCTAAAGTAGCCGCAGAATATGCTAAGCCTAGTAAAGAAGATATGTTAAAAGGGGATAAGCTTGCTATTAATCATCCTTTTGATTTGTTATTCGCTCCTTCTGATAAGGGGCATACGTTTACATCTACTTTTATTGAAGATGAACCACACGGTGAGTCAGTTTATTATGAAAATAGATTCACCGTAAGTCCTTTTGTCCATGATGACTCTGGAGTGCATACCACGTTAAAGGTAGAATACTTTAATTCTTACGGAGATATGGATGAAGATACCTTTGAGCTAAGCGCAAGGTCCATAGATTCTTTAGTTCATAAAATAGACGATAATAAAATACTTAAAGGTAGTGTGCGCCGTATGCAAGGGTATTCCGCTAGAACTATCCCTGTATTTTTAAGTTTACAACATCCCGGAATGTTTGATTACGAGGGAAAAGCTAGATCTAGGCAATACTCAGAGTTATTGCCTTATTTTAAACAGCAGTTTTTAGACGGAGGGGTGTTTAAAAATACGTTTGATAGTGGTAGAGAGAAGCGTATAGAATCTAATATTTATGTCGCTTTCCACCCTAACCAAATTAAGTCTGCTATAGGAAACACAGGCGCATTTAATAAATCAAACACTGATATCCGCTATTCCGTAGCACCAAAAAACGATGCTGACTTACGTGCCGCTACCCAAGTTTACGCTACGCCAGAAGCTAAGAAAGAACCTTCTATTTTTGATAAAGCAACTGGTGCGGGAAAATACATATCTGATACACCATTAAATAATATCTTGGATGATTTCAAAGCGGGGGTTGATAAATTTAGAACTACTGTTGCACATTCAGGATCACCTATTGAAAGATGGTATCAACAAAAATACAATGGCGTTATGCGTGACGCATTGACTAATGAAATACGTGGTGACATTTTATATGACCAAGCGATAGCAAGTAAGAACCAAGCAGTTGCTACATTAGAACAAGGTAAACCTATCATCGAAGATGGGGTTGTGCGCATACAAAAAGACGATAACAATGTTGATAACATGTTCAAACTTTTAAATAAGTTTGGTGATCGTATTGGCAGTATTGATGATGCTAAACATGCAGCATCTGCTTATTTACAAGCACTACGTTATCAACATACTCTTACTAAAAATGCTGAACTTCAAAAAAAGATTGATGGAGTAACTGATGAGAAAAAAGCTAAAAAATTAGAAGAAAAACTTATCAAAGTATCTCCTGAGCAAGAAGCGGGTATTAGTAGCGGTTTAGAATACGGAGTTCGACATCCTGAAGTTAAAAAAATAGCTGACATGTGGATGGCTATTAAAAATAATGTTGTTGATTTTCAAGAAAAAACAGGCCATATCAGTAAAGAAACTGCTGAAATGTATCGGAAAGACCCTGCTTATGTACCTTTATATAGGCTCATGGATGATTTGGAAAATACAAACCCAGGTTATAGGGCATCAGCTAAAAGTATTGCGGGAGTTAAAGCTGAAAAACATTTTGAAGGTTCTGAGCGTGATGTAAAAGATATCTTTGATAACATGGTTCATCGTGTTATGTGGGGTGTGGAAAGCGGTATTAAAAACTTTGCTAACCAACGTATTGCTAAAGACTTGGGTATTCAAAATGAAGACGGTGAGGTTATCTATCATAAGACACAACCTGTAGGTAAATCCGATACCACTGCTCCCATCTGGATTGATGGTAAACAAAGATGGGTAGAATACACTGATCCTTCTTTTGCTACTGCCCTTAATGGTATCGATCCTATCATACATTCTTGGATAAAGTTATTCGGCAAATCTAGTAAGATATTGCGTATGAGTGTTACATCACTCCCTATGTTCCAAGCTTTACAGATAGTCTATGATGCGCAAAGAGCAGCTGTGTATTCAGGTGTAGATCATCCCTTTAAATTAATGGGTAACATTCTTAAAAATGCCGGACAACTCTATTACGATATGTTGAAAGGTAGAGAGAATGCAATAATTAAAGAAATGGAACGCGCAGGTGTTCATGGTGGTTATGCTCATACTGTTGAAGAAATATCTGATGCAATGCATAGAAAGTATAATCTTGAAGCCAATACTAAAGTTAAACAATTACTAGATAAAATAGATAAGATTGCTTCTGTTTCTGATATGGCGCAACGTAAAGCTATATATGAGCAAACTATAAAAGAAACAGGTGATAAAGTATTAGCAGAACATCGTGCTAGAAATATCATCAATTGGAATCGTCATGGTTCTAGTGAATCTGTTCGTGTTTTAACTCAAATCGTTCCTTTTATGAACGCCTACATACAATCAATGGATGTATTATTAAACACTATAAATGGCACGGGTATTAGCACTAAAGAAAAGTCTATTGCAAGAAATGAATTTAAACGTATAGGAATGCAATTAGCATTATTATCATTCGTTTATTCTATGGCGGTAGGAGATGATGATGAATATCAGAAGATGAATGATAGAGAAAAAATTAGTAATCTTGTCATTCCTGGTATAGGTATGGTGCCTGTTGCTTCTGAAGTAGGTTTCATGTTTAAAGCATTACCTGAGATGTTATATCAATACTTCTCTCGTGAAGGAACTAAGAACCCAATGGACTCTACTAAGTTAAAAAAAGCCCTTTGGAATTCTTTTGCTAATGCAGTATTGGGTCCTAACGCAATGCCACAAGCTATCAAACCTATAATTGAAGCAACTGCTAATCACAGTTTCTTAACAGGTACTGAGTTGATTGGTCCACATTTGAAAAACTTAGAGACGTCCTTGCAGTTTAATGAAAACACTTCTGAGTTAGGTAAACTTATGGGACGTAGTGGACTTATTTCTCCAATAATAGCAGATCATATAATGAAAGCTTATGGCGGTACTGTAGCTAGTCTCACTTTAATGTCTATAGACTCTATTCTTGATGCGTTTTCTGATGTTAAACGTCCTACTCAAGCTTTGCATAAGAACCCTATCATTGGTAAATATGTTATTGATTCACGTTATAAAGATCAGGTTGATAGTTATTATGATTTATTAAATAAATCCAATGAAGTAGCAAGTAGTTTGAAAGAATATAAAGACACAGGTAATTCAACCGAAGCTAAAAACTACCAAGTTGAAAACAAAGAGATGTTAAAGACTAGATCTCAAGTACTTAGCTTACAAACACGTATGACAATGCTTAGAGAACAACATAAGAAAATTGTCAATTCCCCCAAGTTATCTGGTGATGAAAAGAAAGAAAAGTTAGATCAACTTGAAGAACGTATTGGTAAGACTTTGAAGAACATAAATTTACTTAGAGTTAAATCAGGAATGTAATCACCTTCGCCATGCTCGGACTCCGTACATATTTTGTTCGAGCACTTGCTTAGTGACACATCTTATTCCCAAGTCTCTACATGCCTTCTTGATCTGGACTTCAACGTCTGCTCTATCTATGCAAGGTACGAAGAAAGAACTTCCAAAGGTGAAGTTTGCCCAATCTATTTCAACTTCTTGATCGAATACCCAAATCATTTAGAAATTTCTCTTTGTTAAAATCTAATACTTTTGTAGCGTCAATATGTATAGCGGTAACCAGTTGGCTTGCTTTGATAAAGGAACCACCAAACATAGCTTTAGGTTTAATATCAACTATACATTCAAGACTGAGATTCTCATCTATATCTTCTTTCTTAATCTTACATGCTTTCTTAAATTCCATATAATTTACATAGAACATATTCTTATCAACATCATAGCGCATGAGGATAGGTCCGTCAGGGACATACAATCTATTTGCAGGTTTAATTGCTTTGCCGATAGTTACTAAAGTGTTTTTGCTATTTGAGTGCAAGTATTCGTACAAGTATGTGTCTCTAATATCCTGCTGACCTTTATATGTAGCGTAAAATTGTGTGCCATCAATACCGCTTATCTGTTTTACTACCTCCAACATCTGCTCCACATCATCGTGTATATTACCTGAAGAGGGTAGTTGTTTGAACTTGAAATGGGCAATTACTTTTTTGATAAAACCATCTACAAATACACCATGACTTTTTGGTAAAACAATCTCTTCCGTAAAGGGAGGTAAAGGGATATTGATTATTCGCTCATGGTCAATGTTAAGCGGGTTGGTTGATACACTGAAAATGCGTTTGTTATTTATACGTAAAATGTCTTTGACAATTCTTTTATCAGTTCTGTCTATATCAGGATAAGTAACAGGGAAATTATCAAATACTTCTACGAAGTTGGTCAATCGAATTGTAGTTAATCCTCGCATATCCCCATAGATACTATTTATTATTTTTAATAACGGCATCCATTCTCTATTCCCATAGAAATTAATAAGATAGGATCTACTGTTAATAAATCGCATTAAAGGTGCAGTGAGTGCTAGCGTAACTGCCAATATTGCAATAGGGTTATTGATACTTTCTAACCACTCTTCTACGCTACCACCCTGCTTCATAAGAGGAATGTAAGGGACGATGCGAGCATGAGGGGGAGAATAACGGGTTTCAGCAATAGTTAGTTCACGCTCACCTAAAACAAAAGTTTTGTTATTGTCCTTCCACCCAAATGATTGTCGCTTGGCTTTGGCCGCTTCGTAATAAGCACCTATGCTCATCTCAACTTCCTCATTAGTTCTTTAGTTTTTTCTATATAGGGTTTGCTCATACCAATAAATCCTGCAAACCAATAGACCACTACGTATTCAGAGACACCCATATACTCAGCAATATCACGCACAGTAAAATCTTTATCTCTGGCAAGATTGCCCAATTTAACTCCGTAAAGATTCTTGTGCCTTGCTGCGTTAAGTGCTTTGTTGATTTCATTTGTATTTTCCGGGGTTAATTTTTTAGATATTTTAATAAACTTCATCTTCTGTTCTTAGAGAATAATGATTAGCACCGTGCAAAGTATATCGAATATAAACAACACCCATCTTTTCAAAACGGGTCATTAATTCGCTAGCATGTTTATCCGTAAAATCCATCAATTGAGCAAACTCCAGAGCCGTCACAGTATGATGCTGTCTTAATAAGTCTACTGCTTTAGGTAAACATCTATCGACTAACCTTGATCCATTACGCCTTGTCGTCTTTAACATCTTTTTTATCCTCTTTCTTTTTAGAGAATATCTTGTCCCAGTTATCTGCAAACTTCTTTTGATCGGTAGGTCGTTGTACGCTACCTTTACCACCATGTGTTTGACCTTTCATTTTCTTTCCTCTATCCTATGCTCCATTTCTGCATACCTAACCCCTGCTAGAAACGCTTGTTTATACATCTTAGTATGTCCTTTAGTCTTTTGTTGTATCTTCTCTTCAGATAAACGGATAGGCTCTTTTAACTTTATTGTAACTTTCATACCCATCCCATCAAGTTAGCAAACCACATTAGATTTGTCACTATCAAACCTACCGATAAGAATTTTATTCCTCGGTATTGAGTAACAAGTCTGGCCCCTGCTATATTTAAAAGACTTATGTTTTCATTTTGATACTCTATGTACTCTGAATCTTCTTCGTCCTTAATAATATCTTGCAGCTCTTCAATATAGTAGCAAGTACTATTGACAATATCTTTTGTTTGGATATGAATATAATCTCTTAATACAACAGGTTCATTTCTCATTGGCTAAAAACTCACGTAATTTTCGTGCATAGTGTTTTGCTTTCTCAGCATCATGATCTGCTCCTTCTTTTTTACCTTGGCGCATAGCATATTTGATTATTTGAGATTTTAACCCACCAATAAATTCTTCTCTAGTTAAAACAAGTTCTTGTACTTCCCAGGGATCTATCGACATATCTTTGTAATGCGTCCCATCTATTTGATAATCATCCGCGTTTTTATATTCACTCATCATTTTATTTTCCTCCTAGACAAAAATATATTAGCTTAACAAGTCGCTATTAAATCAATAACTATCATAGCTAATGCAATCATCACTGCGGTTAATAACACAACTGCAAGATGTAAATGGTTATCTTCTTTAGTAATCATCGTTTAAAATCCTCTATTTCTTTATTGGTCAAAGGTGTTGCAACCTCCCAATCTGAACATAATCCAATAAACTTATAATCTTCTTTAAGCTCTACACCCTTAATAATGTCTACCACTTTTTTTCCTCCTCCAAAATCGTAAACCCAACACAATACACCTTGTTTAGGAATGCTGTTATACCAAGGGGGATTAAGCAAATCGTCTATTTCTTCTTTTAATTTTCCACGCACTTCCCATAAATCTAATGTTAATGCTTTTTTCAACAGGTCATTACGTTTTTCAATGTCATACTTTAACAAAGTTATTTCTTCTTCATAATCCGATTTCAAACGTGCTATTTCATCATTCATTTCTTCTCCTTCAACTCTTTAATGATCTTCTCAGCATAGTAGTATCTCAATAGACTATGCTCGGCTTTATCGTATAACTCGAGTAGTTCTTTAATTTGTTTCTTCATCTTTATTCCTCTCCGCTAGCATTGCGTCTGCCATTACATAAGACATTCTCGCTAAAGTTTCCATGTCATACATGTTTTTAGGTAATGTCTGCATAGCCAACCCAGCAAAGTGGTCGCGTAGGGTCATTACACTTTTATCACTATATTCTTTTTGCGCTTGAAGCAGTGTTTGCTTGAGTATTAAATTATCATTTTTTAAATCTTCTATTACTGTTTTTAATATATCTATCTCATTCATCTTTATTCCCCTATTCCATGTGCTTTTTCTATTGCTCTTGCAAAGCCAAAAGGCTTAAATGAATTAGCTTCGTTACATAAATTTTGCATTCCTAGTAGAATTATTTCATCATCACTCAAAGGCTCACGTTTTGGTGGTGTAAAACTTATAGTTGGCCGTTTTAGTTCAGCCAATGCCGTTTCTAATGCTTCAATAAGTTTATCTTTATTCATCTCATTCCCCTTTTTTACCTACCCTATAAAGTTTATCCCCATACTCAAGTTTACCCATCCATAGCAAAGGTATACGCTAATTCTATCGTGTGTTGTCATTTGCATAGCTCCTTTTTTTCTGTGATAATATAAAGTTTAGTTCCTACTTTTGGAATCATTTTATTTCTCCATGTAACCCCTAAAAAAGGCCCACCGATACAGTTATTATTACCATGATGTTCAATAGTTCCTATATGCTCTATGTCAGGGTCGGAGTTATCTATATACCAACCTACTATTTGTCCGTTTTTCCAGATACTTTTAAATGGTGCTTTAGTATCATTGTATTGAGGCTGTAAATATTTGGTAATTTCTTCTTTTAATAAACACCATTCTGAGTAATTCCATTTGCTTAGTAAAAATTTATTTAATAATTCTCGATCTTCATTCATCCTTCTTTTTCCTCCTTAATACCATAAAAAATTTTAAGGTTATGTTTTTCAATGACTTCATCTCTTGTAGCAATATCATGCTCATAAAGACACCTCATTTCTTCATACATTTCTTGCATTAATTCCATCTCCCGATGATGTAAATAATCAGATTTAATACTTACAGAGTTTAATTTATGAAATTCTTTCCAAAAAAAATACGCAAAATACCATCCAACATATCCTACTAAAATAATTATTAACTCTATTGCTTCACTCATAATTTAAATCCTATTAATATTACAGCTTGCGTTAATATTTGCACACAATGCTTTTATCAAACGCAATACGTATTCATCATTCATCTCGATAGAATTTAAAGGCATGTTATTATTAAAAAATGTTATCACCGTATTACCTTTATTATTTGTTCCAGTCATAACGCTTGGTAAATCAAATTTTTCTTTTGTTTCACTCATCTCCACCCTCCATTATTGTTTCCTTAATAACATCCGCATTAGCATTAAGATGCACTAACACCCTGTCGTTTAGATAACATCTACTGTACATACCGTCTATTTTTTCAAATTCAAATGGTGTTTTCTGTGGATCATCTTTAAGAACGAAGTGATCGCCTTTGTGTAGTTCGTATAGTTTCATTTTTTCACCCATTTACCGTCATTGCATTGCTCCATCAGGCCAAACTTTTTAAAACCTTGCGTCTATTTTTTCAAACTCAAACGGTGTTCTTTTTCTATAATCCGCACTAACTGTACAAACCCTTTCCATTCCTGATATGCCTGTTCAAACAATTCAGGTTCGGCAAGAACCGCCCAATGTCCAACACAATCCGAACTATAAGAATATTCTTCCCACACCCCATCAGAAAATCTTCTAAATTTTGACGATTTAAACTCCAGACCATCAAATTCTATTTCCTGATATGTTCGTTTCCCAACACTTGCTATTTTCATTTTTTATTCTCCAGGATTCTGATTATTCAATATCCAATATTAGTGACCCAAAGCTTCATCACTCAACGGCGCTGGAACTTGCATCCACTGCGTCTCACTAATATATGTCGTTTCACTCATCATTATATTTTTAAGTTCTTCACGCAATTCACGTTCACATAGACTTGCACCGATACAATCACTATCCATAGCACTGTTGATCTTGGCATCAACCCAATTCATTAAAGCGTTTAATTGATCTTCAGTCATTCCCCACCTCCAATACCGTGTTCTTTTTCTATTGCTCTGGCAAAGTTACGAACCATAAAAGTTTTACCAGCATATTTATCCCCCCATAAATCTGCTATTACATCATCACTCAAAGGCTCACGTTTTAAATCTTGCTCGGCTTGTGCATAACCTTTTTTAAATTCTTTTAAACCTTCTCTTGGCGTTATACCTTCAGGCTGGGCGAGCAGTTCTTTTTCTCTAGACATTATGATCCCCATATCGTGGCACATCTGCGCCAAATTTCTTAATATAAAGATCTAATAGTGCTATACTATTATCCCATGCCGTTATAACTTGATACTCTTGTTTAACTTTCCCAAGTGTCGTGAAATGAATACCAGTTTCTTTTTCAATCTCAGTTAAATTCATTTGCTTATTAAGCCTAGCAATCATGATAGGCCAGTCTAATGCTTTCATTAACCCCTCCACTTAACCATTTTAAATAGTCCAAATCCAATGTGTACGCTCTTGGTGCAAACTCTGCACATCTCATATCTCTAGTAATCTTCCTGCTTCTAGCACTCTTTTCACTTTTGATATAAGGATACTTCTCTAGCATCTCCAATACTTCTTTACGCTCAAATACTAGCTTATTACCCTTTGACACCAATGGTGCTGGAAACTTACCTGCCCAATAGGTCTTTCTTAACTTGATAACCCAGTCTGCTGATAGGTCTTGTAATTGAGCTATTTCAGATATGGTGATGGTGTTCATTCCTCCCCCCTCTCATCAACTAATGCCATACTAAGATCAGCGCAATCCACCATAACTGGTCTTTGTTTAGCGTTATAGAGTTCATATAAGCCATAAGCTAATGTACCCATTTGCAGTATTAATATAACTGCCATCATTACGGTTAAAGCTCGCATTTATCCTCCTTTCTTCTTCTTTTTAATTCACGTCTAGCCAACAAAAGCATGTTGTTGGATAACTTCATATTCTCTTTAGCCTGTTTGATTGCTTCCTCAATAGAAGCCTCTGGCAAAACCCTAAACCATTCTTTTAATTTCACATTGCCCTCTGCTGTTAATAACTATTAGGTGATAACCACTTATGGCCGTCCTGCTGACTCTATGCGGTGCGCTTCTGTGAGAGGCGGTAAGAGTAAGACTTCTGGTAAATGGTTATCCTTAATAGTGCCATCTTCGACTGCGTATCCGCTGTCCTACGACTTCAGGCCTTGTCGTTGTTTCTGTATTGATTAATCGTTTATATTTAGCACCACGACTTATCTTATTTCCACTGCTAGAAATTAATTTGCTGGGACAGTGGTTAAGCATCAATACTACTTCAGGCTCAGAAACATGGCCTTTACTCTGTCGTCCTTGGCAACTCGTCCTATTGAGGGGTGGTGCGCCAGCGAATTAAAAAAGACCCTAACTTAATAGGGTCATGGAATGTGCCACCTTCGGAGTGGCGGACAGGAGATTAACTCTCGTAAAATTCTTCATCACGCTTATTAGCGTAATAATCACACATCTGGTCACTTAACTGGCTTTCTACATCATCCAGTTCTTCTTTTTTCAATAAAGGCAATAACTCAAGTTCACCATAAGTAATGGTTTGTATCTCGATTACTTCATCAGTACAGCCATAAGCGTACTCAGGATTAATGTAACGTGGTTCGTAGTTATAGACCACATTAACGTCTACACCGTTTAATACTACTGTGGTTTCTATATCATCCATACCCATTAGTAAACTCCCCCATCGTCATTGTAAGAAATAATATCATCTAAGTTTTCACCAATATGATTTTCAATTTTGATAATTACTTCTTCTGACAATATGTCTAAAATATTTATATTTGAATCGGCTAGTATGACTTCATTGATTATATATTCTGTTTCATCTACACCAATGTGAAATTCTATATAAAGATTTAAACCATAAATATGAAATTCAGTAAATAATGGCATCTTAGCCTCCTTTCTTTTCTAACATAATTAAATAAGTAAAATACCCGTTTTTGGTTAGCCAATATTCATACCAAGGGCTAGTAGGAACAAAAGGGTTTTGTTCTTTAAGTTCTTTGATTTTTCTTTCTATTTGTGTTGCGGTCATTGACATCATATTACCCTCGGTTAGTTTAATATTAATAAGTTCCAAGATAGCTTTGAACGGTTTTCTCAGAACTTGTGATAATATTAAATTAGAAAAATAATAATGTCAAGCGGTCATGTACAATTATTTTAAAGCTTTCATCAAACTCGCCTGGGTAGCATCTTTTTCACCTAACACTTTGATGACTCGTTCGTCTATAGTATCGTTAACAACAAGATGTACTATTCTTACAGGTTTTGTTTGACCCTGCCTATGTAGACGAGCATTAAACTGTTGATAATATTCAAGATTCCAATTAAGTGAAAACCATACTACTAAGGATCCACCATGCTGCAGGTTAAGACCATGCGAAGCTGACTGAGGATGTGCAAAAAGTAATTTGGTTTGGCCTTTATTCCATCGTCTAATTGTTTCGTCATCCGTATCTAAAACAACACCTGTAGGAAAATTTAATTGCAACCTTTCTAAATCACTCTTAAAGTTATAGGCCACTAATATGGGCTCATCATTTAATTCTATTATCTCAGCGAGAGCATCGATTTTTGCAGTGTGAATCTCAATCCAATTTTTGTAAATGTCGGTGTACATTGCCCCATTCGAAAACTGGATCATCTTATTTGCAAGAACAGCTGCGTTAATTGCCTCAATGGTTTCTTTATCCACCTCCATAAACAAGTTCTTCTCAAACTCTTTATACTGAGCTAATACAGCGGGTGTTAAATCAATACTTTCAATCAGGTCTATACGATCAGGAAGCTCAAGATAATCTTCTGCTTGCATTGATAGCGTATATGATCTCATAAGGTTTTCAATGATAGCTTGTGATGAAGCTTTTGGTTTAAACGAATAACCCATGTAATCTGATTCAAAGAATCGTTGTTTATAAGCGCTCATAGTTTTACCTAAAGACTGTCCATAATCGATTAAGTACGCCTGAGACCATAGATCAAGTAGTCCGTTAGGAGATGGTGTCCCTGTCAGCAACACAATGTTATCGGTAAAATGTAAAACTTTCTTCAATGATTTAAAGCGTTTAGAGCTGGCTGATTTAAAAGATGATGACTCATCAATTACTAACATATCAAAAGGCCATTTCTTACCGTAATGATCTACTAACCACGTTATGTTTTCCCGATTAATAATGTATATCTCACTATCATGATGAAGCGCTTTAAGGCGAGTTTTCTGATCCCCAATACAAAGTTGGAATTTCATGTGCTTTAAATGCTTCCACTTCTTAGCTTCTTGTCTCCACACTGAATTAGCTACTCTAAGTGGTGCTACAATCAATACTTTATTCACACTAAAGCTATCAAGTAAATCTGAGACAGCCGTTAGAGTGATAGAACTTTTCCCCATACCCATAGCTAGCATAAGAAATACTCTTCCTTCACTCTTTATAAATTCAACACCTCTATTTTGGTATTCATGCAAATCAGGTCTATCTAGCACTCTGGAAACCTCTCTACTTGTTCTAATGAATCAATGACTCTAACATCACAACCTAACACTCTGCGTCTACCATGATCTCTTTCCTGACCTTCCGTCGGTTTTTTACCAGGCGCTTTACATTCAACAAAGATAATCTGACCCTCTGGTAGCGTAATGATGCGATCCGGAACAAAACGTCTTGCTGGTGATGTAAACTTTTCGCACATCCCCCCTAACCCTTTCACCTTTTTAACTAATGCAGTTTCTATTGTTTTCTCAAGCATTTTTATATCCTATGTCAGCAAGTAGTTCTTTAGCTTTGTCGTAGTAATAACTATAGTCCACATCGCTGGGGAACTTCTCAGGTAGATCCATTAGTGGTCTACAGCTTTGTGAGTTAGGTACTTTATTACCATTCTTAGCGTAGTTTATAGTAGCGTCTGTCAATTCAGTACTGTTTGAATGATAGAACCTGATGGCTTTACCTAAATATTTATCACCTATCACTGCTCCACCATTGACCGTACGTACCGTAACAAATTTAGTAATGTCAGTACACTCAGTGATTGTTTTTCTTAAAGGAATACCTTTAGATACTTTAGTAATAACTGCTTCATAGATGATCTGTCCGTCAGGATTCTTAGATAAAGAAGGATCGGCAAAACAACCTTTACCTTTTACTTTACCGTCAGTTTTGATAGCTATGTAATTGTTCACATCTCGTGAAGCGATTGCTTGGTAGACCGTTTCTTCTAAGTTATATGAGGTATCTAGCTCCCAGTCGAATAATAATTGCTCTAATAACTCCCGTTTATCTTCATAGTAGTACGTCACAATACCGTCTGTATTGGCTGAGATAACTTTTATTCCGTTTGCTTCCAGCGTTTCGATTAGCATGAGCAGGGATAATTGCCCAGTTAGGGTGGTTTGTAACAATAGTTCGGGTGAGTATAACCCACTGTATTTACTACCAAATTTTCCGTAAGATCCATTTAACACAATCTTTAAGGTATTAGCTTCAACATCATCTTTATTCTTCTTGGCTACAATCCTACGATCTACAATAGATTGATATAACGCTAAGAACTCCTCCCCCATAGGCTCCGGATAAAGTTCCTGTTGTAGAATGATACTTGGATAGAAAGAAGTCACATCATAATCGCTAAGTAAATATTTGTTTTTAGACTCTATGTATTGTCCTTTCTCGCAGCTATGTAATCCACCTATCCCCATTTGATAATCAGTAGTACCTATACGGATCTTTTGCTTAGCTAACCACACTGGCATTTGCACAGAGCCGGATTCAGACAATTGAAACGGTTCTTTTAGCAGTTTATTAAACACATCCGTCAGTTGATCGGTGTGAAAGAAGATGATCTTAGGGTTTTTATAATAGAAAATATACCCTGGAGGAAATGTTCTGGGCTTATACATCTGCTCAGTAATAGCAGATAGTTCTGATTTAATTACCGCTTCAGCTATTTGTGCATCTGATTTTGATTTTAAATCCATACCATATTGTTTAGACATAGATCTACGCAATTCTATTTGAGCCAATAATTTGTTGTATAAAAGTTCTGTGAGCTCTAAATCGTTATAACAATATTTAGTGAGTATTTCGCGTTGCTCTGGTGATATAAAGGACTGGGGATCGATTGGTAAATCTTGCATCTTCTGAGCATTCAAACGTCCACCGTAAATCTTGAGCGAAGCTTGACCTATAGCTACTTCAATAAGATCGATGTGATTGTAATAGGGAAGTTTGAGCTTATGGTTTTGTAAAACTTTATATATCGGAAGTTTGCTCTGGATAATGTCGTTAGAAAGCTTGTGTAATCGAGCACAATCCCAACCCGATAATGCAGCAGATATGATAGCAAGATCATATTTAAGACCGTTAAAGCTAACGGTTTCCAACTGCATGGTAGCTCGCAATAAATCCTCATCTAAAGGACAGCCTTCATACATAGGGATAATGCGTGTGGTTCTTGTTTTAGTGTTAAGTGCATAGAATAAAAAGAAATTTTTATAACACTCAACATCAATTACGATTGCCATAGGGGTAGCCTATTTAAGTAATAAAAAAGCCGGTATTACACCGGCTTAGTAATAGATGTTAGAACTAAGTAGTTCTAATTAGAACTCATCAACTTCATCAAAGTCATCAAGAGAAGCGCCAACACCGTCAGAGAATGGTTCGCCATCTTTAAAGAACTGTACACCTAATAGTGTACCTAAGATTTGTTTACCACCCAAAGGATGATCTGAGAACCAGAACTCAACGATAGCATTTACATAGCAACCTGCATAAAGACGGTTGTCGTCTTCACTCAAAGGTGTTTTGTCGCTATCAATGATTAAAAAGCGTTTACCGTTACCTGCTTTAAGCGCCATGTTACCTTCGTAACCTAAATAGTCTTTCTCATCACCGTCAGTTAAGCAGGTAACCTTTAGACCTTTAGGGGGTTTTTCAGCAAATTTCTCTTTAATGAAACCATCAATTGCTTTTTGTACTTCTTTATGTACTGCTCCATCTTTAGGGAAAAGAAACGTTGCTTCATATTTTGTTTCAGTGCCGTTAAAAACAGCCTTCTTGAACAAAGAAGGGAAAGACAATCTAACATTATTGATTTTTAATTTTGACATTGTATTTTATCCTTTTATTTTAAAATTTAAAGTGTTTGCCTTAATTGGCATGTTCATCTTAACTTGACTTATTAGTGGTTGTCAACTTTTATTTTGTTATTTATTCAATCAAAATCATTAGCAGATATCTTAATAGATATGCGTTTATCGTTGTTGGGTACTAATGTTGGCTTACCATCTTTCTTCACTACAAGATCGTTCAATAAACCCATATTCTTTTTACCTAATAACTTTTCGGCTTTGGCGACTGTGATAAAAGATTCTTCATAAAGTTCTTCTTTAGAATAGGCTTCAGATAACACTTTCACAGCGTCTTCTTCATTGCTCCAACTTCTGCTAGAGCGTCCAGCCACCATCTTATAACCCACAAACTCATCACCGTTGTTAATCTTATCTCTTACGTAAGATTCAATAGCATCTAACCATGAGGTAATCAATTTACTATTATCCAACGCTTTCTTCAACTGAGCATCCGATAATGTATTGACCTGCTTGAGATCGCAATTATCAAAATCACTCATTAGAGTATCTGAAGTAAGCTGGTAAAGTTCAGGACATTTATGTTTTGCTCTACACCATTGGCATTGAGATTCGCCCGGCACACGAGGGGCATCATCCGATAGGGCTAATTCTGCTTGGTGTTTTACAAATTCTCCGAACTTATAGAGTTCTGTTGGAGTAGTTGACCATTCGCCTATGTTATCTAATCTTGGTTGTGCAATGATTAAGTTTACTGTATCGAACTCATAGATATGACCGTAATCTGCTAATGCACCTAGTGCATAAAGCTGGAGCTGAGTGTTGTGGTAAGCTTCAACCCTATGACCTTTACCATATTTAAGATCTATTATGCTAAGGACGCGGTCATCGTCATTAATAACTATACAATCGGCAGTACCGAAACCACCTAAAGCATAATCCGAAAAGTCAACCCGTTGCTCATAAAACTTAGTACCCACAACCGAGTTAATGATATCTATGTACGATTGCACATGCTCCGCCATCTCTTTATCAATAAGTATTTTAAAATTGCTTGGCGATAACGTGCCCACAAAGGTACTTGGGTCTGCTCCATGTGTTAGACATAGTTCAGCAAGCTCATGTGCCGCTGTTCCTTCTTCAGATGCAGAACTTGATGTATTAGTGTAGTTTTCTTGCGCTTTGATGCTACCAGGACAGTTTATCCAAATAGAAGATCCCGATGCGCTTAGTTTAGCATGTGCTGTTTCTTCGCTCATTTTCGTAAATCCCATTCATCTAATAAGAGTCTATACACTATCCTTACAAATAACACTGCTCCACATGTCGCGATCAATGTCACAGCTATAACGGAAATTGTCCCAATAATATCTATTACGGTTTGATTCATAGCTATAATCCTAATAAATCAGCGTGTAAGGAAGCTAGCTCTTCAACTTTAACTTGACCGACGGTTGTCGCTCCGTAACTAGAGATGAGATCTTTAATAAGAGGTTTGTATTTCTCAGGATTTTCCCGAGATATCTTTAAGCACAAGTCTTTTACATCTTGAGCAGTTACAGTAGATGCTTTTTCTTCTATAACAACAGCTGTTTCTACTACTTGCTCGATTACTTGTTCTACTACTTGTTCGGTCACTTGCTCTGAAGCATTCTTATTTTCCAAAACCAATATCAATGCTTCTACAGCAAGGGTTAATTGTTCTATTTTATTTTCTAATGACATTTTATATTTCCTTTTTTTGTTTAATTAAGTTATAGTGTTCACGAAAACTGAACATACATTAACCAAATAACAAAAGGATGTCAAGACATGATTACCGATGTAGATGAGATTTTTAAACATTTCACCAACCAAAATAAATTGGCTTTGAGACTGGGTGTAACCCGACAGGCCATTAGCAATTGGCGCGCTATTAATGCTATTCCTGCACGGAGAGCTATACAAATAGAAAGACTTACGGAGGGGAAAATAAAAGCCGTAGACATGCCAATATTAGAAGATGATAGATAATTATGCAACTATATAATATAAGTAAAGGCAAAAGGATAGAGGCAACGGTGTCTCGGCACCGTTGTTCATGGGAAAAGATTGTTTCAACATTGTCTAAACATAAGGTAGGTGAGAGCAAAGAAGATAACGGTTATTTTGTAGGCGGTACTTTCAATGGTAATTACAGAAATAAAGAAAACGTACACACACGTTCGCTACTCACGTTTGATGTTGATACATACAGTGGTAATGTGGATGATGTACTTTTTGATATGGATATGGGTTTTGGGGACTTATCTTATGTAGTTTATTCAACATGGAGTAGCGAGAAAGAGAGCCCTAGATTTAGATTGGTGTTCCCTTTAGATAAAGAGATAGGTCCTGATGCTTATGTGAGTTTGTGTCATGTATTTGCAGGGCGTCATAAAGAATTTTCTTTCGACAAATCGGGTTTTAAAGCAGAAGGGGCTATGTTTATGCCTTCCTGTCCAGCAGACAAGCTTGAAGAAAAGTTCGTATTAACGAATGACGGGAAGGCTATCAATGTTGATGATTATGTCGATTCTGATGATTGGGGTGATGATTCTGGTGATGATTCTGGTGATGACTTAGAAGAACTTGTTTTAGCACAACCTTTAGACCTATCTGATGAGGACGTTGAGTCTTACTTGAGAAGTTACCCTGCTTCTGATCTGTCGTATGAAGAGTGGAGTCAGGTAGGGGTAGCTTTGCATCATCAGTACCAAGGTAGTGAGATAGGTTTAGCTGTTTGGACGGCATGGTGCGCGGTTGACGTGGCTCGCTTTAAGCCTTTAGAACTACCTAGCAAGTGGCAGTCGTTCGCCCGTAGATCTTCTTCTGTTCGAAAAAACCCATTAACCTTCGCTACTATTATTAAAAGAATAGGTGATAGAGAAGCTGTTGCTGTATTGGGTATTTATGAAGAATTACGTGAAGTGGTTGTTGCAGGGGGTTTTGGTGAGGAGCAGTATGAAGAGCTTAGAAGAAAGTTAATCAAGATTCCATTGGGCTCTATACCAGAGACCAAAAGGCAGATGTTGGCACATGAAGTTTATGAAAAGTGGGGAAAAAGCGTAGGGCTTACAAAGACCGCTATTAAAAAAGAACTTATGCCCAAGAAAAAAATTGCGCACGGTGTTACTGATGTGAGTAGTGGTAGTAATGGTGATGGTAGTAATGGTGATGGTAGTAATGGTGATGGTAGTAATGGTGTGTCGCTTAACGATACAGATGCTCCTGCATGGGTTAGAGAGTGGGTGTATGTCGAGACTGAGTGTCGTTTTGCTAATATGCGTTTAAATTACTCCATTGCTAGAGATGCTTTTAATGCCAAGTTTGACCGTATGGATGAGTGTGTTATTGCAGAAGTTAGAGCATCAGAGTTGGCCCTGAATACTTATCACATTCCTTGTGTAGTTGATCGCATGTATTGGCCTATGGCAGGGGTGGTGTATGAATATGAAGGTAAGAGGATGCTCAATTGTTATGTGAGTTCTGGAGAGATGGCTCAATATGATACTTCTTCTGGTAAGAGATTGGGGGGATGGATTGGAGATGATGGGGGTATTGATGCTGACGGTATGTCAGTGGTTGAGCTCTTTTTAAAGCATGTTGAGTTGACCCTTTCCAATAAACGTGAGCAGGGAATACTGCTCGATTGGATGACACATGTTATTAGATATCCTGGTGAGCGTGTGAACTGGGCTTTATTATTGCAGGGGACTCAGGGTACAGGAAAGTCATATTATGCCAATGTTATGCAATGGATTTTAGGGGCAAATGTGAAGATTTTAGATCCTGCAGCGCTTCATAATCGTTTTACAGGTTGGGCACATGGCTCAGTATTGAATGTCGTAGAAGAGATTAGGATAGCAGGGGATAACAGTTGGCAGATCGTAGATCGTATGAAGTCGTACATAGCCAATGACACTATTCAAATAGAAGAAAAAGGAAGAGATAGGCGAACTGTCCCAAATTTCACATCTTATCTAATGTTAACAAACCATAAAGATGCTATTCCGCTGTCAGATGAAGATAGAAGGTACTGTATTTTGTATGGGGATATTCAGTCTAAAGAGGACTTACATAATAAATTAGGTGGGGAAGAAGGGGCTGAGCAGTACTTTTCACGTTTGTTTGATGAATCTAGACGTAGAGCAGATGCTTTATGTGCCTTTTTTATGAGCAGAGAAATCTCAGGTTTGTTTAAGCATAAAGGCAGGGCTCCTCAAACAGATGCTCGTGAGAAGATGATTAATTATTCAAAATCTGATAATGTTGAGAGTGTGGTAGATGCTATTTCTAAATTTCAATGTAATCTTATTAATGATGCGATTGTGGATATTACGTTGTTGAAGTATAAGATTGAGATGGAATTTGAGGTTGATAAATTTGCATTGCCTGCAACAAACGCGTTGAAAAAAATCATGCTTGAACTAGGGTATGAAAAGTGTGGCATTAGATTAAATGCAAAAGGTGGAAAAAAACATACCCTGTGGTATAAATACCCTTTATCAGAGGCGGAAGCTGTCGGGCGCTTTAAAGCTTATCATGAAGATGGGATTGAGATTCCTTTTTAAGTAACGAGTTAGTCTAGGACATAATAAAAAAAGGGGTCTCTATTATGTCCAAACCCCCAAAAATGGGTCTATTATGTCCGCAAGGGTAGGTTGACATAAAAATTGTCAATAATAGCTGTACAAGAATTTGGACATAATATACTGTCCATTTGGACATAATAGATTTATTATGTCCTTCCCTCTAAGTTATTGATATTTATTATTTATATTTATATTTAGGACATAATAGACATAATAGATAATAAAACTGTAGGTAGTAGAAAGAGAGAATAATATAGAGGTGGTAAGGTAGTATATGTAAAAAAAAAGATGTATATAGGGAGAGTACGACTTTATTGTGTCTATTGTGTCCATTGTGTCCTTGATGCTAAAAACGGAGTGAGAAAAATGTGGAAAATAATGTTGTTGGAATGGGTCATTATTCCTGTCGTTTATGTGGTCATTGCAGTTATCGGATCGATGGGATTAGTGTGGATTGTTTTGAAAGTCATTTTTGAGGAGTTGGTAAAATGGGTTTTGAGTTTATTCCCTACTGGGCGATAATTGTGTTTGGTGTATATGTGATATGGAAATACGTGAGATGTCGTTAAGAGATGATGATTTAGATGCTAACTGGTTTTATGACAAGATAGAGAAGAGTGCCATTAAGATGCCGTCAGAAGAGGTTGAAGATGATTTTTTGTATCAAGTTAGAGTTGATGTGGGTAAGGGGATGAGTATTCATCATGCTAGAGTCAAAGCGTTTACAATGGTGGTGTTAAAATGAGCCGTGGTGAGGCGATAATGTATGAGGTGACATATACCCTAGTGTTTGGGATTATCGTCTTACCATTGGCTTGTATTTGGCTTATTTTAATTATATTTGTGAAGTTAGTAGAATTTTTTGAAAGGAAATAACAGTGAGTAGTCGATTTTTTGGTTGGCAAGAAGGTAATAATCTTCAAAGAGAGAAAGATAAAACGTCTGGAACAGGGCTTTTTATTTTAAATTCCTGCCCTGTATGCGGTTTTAGCAGGCGAAAAGGCTCACATACTACGTGCTCAAGGATTATGCAACAACGTCACCTAGCGGGTAAACTATGAAAGAATTAACACACAAAGAGATGATCACAGAGATAGAAAAAGATATTAAATTAATGCGAGATTCCATAAGGATCGATTTTGCGAGAATCGCAATCACTCAAAAACATATGCGTATCGCTCACTTGGCTATTGAGTATCATCGTAAAAATGAAAAGATCGAATCGCTTATTTATTTTTGTTTGAATGGGAAATATCCCGATGCATAAAGTGGAGTGGTTTGAGTTAAAATTTCCGCCAATTAATCTTTTTAACGCGCCTGTTCGTATTGCAAAATGCACTCACCTTGCTTGGATGCGCTTACCCTCACTTGGGGAGAAATGGTGTTATGATTGTGGGGAAAAAAGAGATATAGCAAATGACATGCCAATACACCAAAGATGAAACCTAAGTTATTTAAAATCAACAATTTGTGGGTGTGTATGTGCAATAGGGTTGTGGGTGTATCGAGCTCACCTAGGCGAGCTTTTGTGAAATACCATAACAAGAAAAAGGGGCATAAAGCCCCTTAATGTAAGTACTCACCTACTCAAAATATTCGAGCAGTAAAATCTGTATTAACTTACTTGGTGATTGGTTTATTTCTTTCATTCGTTCCACTAAATAGGGTGGTAATGTTACCGAAACAATTTTAAACTTCTCACCTTGTTTTTTAGCGGGTCTTCCCCTTGTGTTTTTACTCATGCCTCAACCTTTGCGATGCGAAATTCTGTATTTTCATAAGCGGTCATATCCTCACTTGCACAGTCTTCTAAAAATTCTTTTAGCTCTTTTGCTGCATCTAGTTTTTCATTTTTAAGCCTCACTTTGTAGTTAATAATTTGGTTATTCTTAAGTTTGAATAAAGCACGCTGGGGCATTGCATTTGCATGTCTAAGAAATAATTTTTAAGCTCTTTTTGTGCATCTAGTTTGCTTGTAAAAGGTTTTAAATAGCTAAAAGTATTAATCCAGCTATCTAAGTCTATAAAATATTCTTCTATGATATATTTATTCATTTTTAAACCCTCATTAATTAGTTGATTGATATTAGAATCATTGTTAAAACTTCAATTATTGCGATTAATACAATAATTGAGTTAGTGTAATCCTTTTGTTTTGGTTTGTAGTCGATAATCATTATAAAACCCTTAGTTAATAATTATTTGAAAAGTAATAGCCGTTAGAGCTAGAAAAGTCATAAGTTAAGTCTTTAGAAAAAGATTCATAATCAAAGTATCTAATTATTGACTCAGGAATGTCGCTCAAAAAACATGTATCATCGATGAAATTATATGCAAAGTCTAAATCACTTTCATATTGACCATAATAAGCTGACTCTATGCTAAATAAAGGTATGTCACAATCTAAACCGGCATCAATAATATCTTGTGATAAAGATAAGCATTCAGTTAAATACTCATAAATTGCATCAATATTCCCTGATTCATCATATAAAGATTTATGGAAGCCTTCATAGTCTTGGAACATAAATTCAGGGTCGGATTCATCTTTGTGCAATTCAGCACAAGCTAGATAAAAATCTTCAGCACTAGAGTAATCAGTTAAATCTAGCCACGCTCCAGCTATTGAAGCGTTATTGTATTTTGCATAAGTTCCTACATATAGTCGCGCGCTTATTATATTCATTGTAAAACCTCAATTTATGGTAAGAAAGATTACTTTTTTTACTTTTATTTAAAGCCCCGCTTTTGTGTTAGCGAGCACGACATCAACCCAACTATAAATAAAAGTGTGGAATCTGGTAGTTCCCCACCGATAATTTTTTGAAAACCGAAAGCCGGTTACTTTTAATAGCGGTAATAGCAAATAGACGTTTATTTCTCTTACTTTTTTCATTTTTTTACCCTCGATTTTGTTAGTTAATAGTGGCCTGGGAATTTATCAATGGATCCCGTACTCAAGCTCAATTGCTTGATAAATTTCTTGATCATCTTGAGTGATAACACAAAAAATAGTATCACCCTCCCCCATCCAGCGTAATCCCTCATAAAAGTCTAAAGGACGCAGCAATTCAAGCCCTGGAACCTCTACAGAATCGATCATTGTTACACCATTAATGATGTCAGCTTGTAAGTAAATCATATTAAAACCCTCAATTAAGTTAATGTCACGTCCTTGTGGCAGGTTAGGTTAGGTTAATACTGGGCAACTACTACCCAGCGTGTGCCTTTTTTTAAGCACACTAGATACCCCATTGCATCTTCAAACTGGGATGCCCAATCCGCAGAAGACTCTGCGAATAACTCGGCATCTATTCGTTTTTCAAATATACTTCCCACTCCTGCCCAGTCAAAATCCAATCTACACGCTTGGTACCCAATTTGACGCACACCAGGTGCGTTTGTACTAAGAACTCTATATTTTTTGCTCATAATATTTCCCCTCAATTAAGTTAATGTCAAATTGACAATTAAAGTATATCGCTATTATTTTTAATGTCAAGCGTTTTATTTATTAAAAATTTTGTATATAAAGAAGAGAAGGTATGCGTGTTAAAACGGTAAGAAATCTTACCGTTATTCAAAAGGCCTAATCTGATTACCCCTACCGCTCTATTATTCTTTTATTTTCAATAACTTACAGTCAATTAGGTTATAACCTAAAAGTTATAACGCGCTAACTATTATTACCTGGGATTACCTTATTACCTTATTACCTTATTACCTTATTACCTTATTACCTTATTACCTTATTACCTTATTACCTTATTACCTTATTACCT
>Ga0214225_1000096_pt1 | contig 28154 bp, 29 predicted proteins | sample TroBogypolimnion_31_FD_153063 | JGI IMG/M metagenome (GOLD analysis project Ga0214225, IMG submission 153063) | Freshwater microbial communities from Trout Bog Lake, WI - 17SEP2007 hypolimnion | ecosystem: Environmental > Aquatic > Freshwater > Lake > Hypolimnion/Profundal zone | place: Trout... | reverse complement strand
CCTTTTTTCCAGCGCTCCCACATTAAATCCTTCTGGGTGGCTGTGTAATAGATTCGAGGTCGTTGTTTCATGAGCAACACTCCTTGCGCTTACGCAGTTTGTAGTGTGTTGCATCGACGGGTTGAAATCAAGACCCTTAAGAGACGGTCAACTTACTTTTTGCTTAGCTGCTTCAATCTTTTTTGGAGTTTGTTCACAGTCTTGATGCTCACACCCACTGCGTAATATTGCTATGCAATTCTGAGAAAGTTTTACTACAGAATTCATATCCTTTTTATGCATCACTCTTTTTTTATGCAGTTTTACAGTTACAGCTGCAATTTCTAACTTCTGAGCTATCTCGGTACTCTTAAGCCCCTCTACAAGTAAAGCGCATACCTCTTTTTCTCGATAAGTTAAAGCGCTGCAAGAATTCAAAAAATTAGAGGATGGATTTTCAATATTGCGTACTTCAGCATCTTGCTTAATACTTAATTTTTTTCGGAGAAAGCCTAGTTCTTTATTAGCAATGACTAGTTCATAAGGAAAATCGGCTTTTTCTTGGTTGGCTTTAACTAATTCAGCGGTAAGTTTCGCAATTACTTTATCTTGTGTGAGTAGTCTTTTTTTGACTATAGCCAGCTCCCTACTAAACTGCAAATTGCAAGCGACTTGGTCATCAATTGGATTTGTCATCTTATGCCAATAAATTGTTCTTATTATTACTAATACTGTTTACTATAAGTAATAGTCGTGTTTTTAGCAATACAGCTCCCGTAACTTTGATCAAATATCTGATGCGGATGGAAATTAATACCTAAATTTGAGCAAATATCATGAAATCGAAAGTCTCTTCATGGCCGTTCTCTGCCCCCTAGAACCCCGAAAATAACCCGTCTTGAAGGGCAGCTCCAGTTTAGATAGCAGACGGGTAGAGCCAGTCAAAGTGAGTACTGGTGGTTCTATCTAGTGGGTGTGGTCAATGGGCTACTGATACTCCTCTTGTCTTCAGTTAGTGAGTCATTGGCAGTAGTAGCCCTCATAGTTGCTGTAGTCTCCATCCCCTCTCATCTCACAGCCATGATTAGAAGATTGCATGACACGAATCACAGTGGCTTATGGGTCTTTCTACTGCTAGTTCCCTTTGGTATATTTGTGATTATCTACTGGTTGATCCTTAGTGGTGATGAAGGAGCTAATAGATATGGTGGTGTACCAGTGGAATTGATATGAGTGATCTCGAATACCAAGGCAAAGTAGCCACTAAGACTTACAAGCAGATAGCTCAAGAAAGACTAGTGAAGGCTAAGGTCATCCCTGCCTCAGAGTTAGCCAAGCAGAAACAAGAGGAGCTAGAGAGAGCTGAGGCTTTCACTAGGGCTGCCTTAGATGAAGAGTTTGTGAATAGGACTGAGAAGTCTGTGAGTCCCGATTGCCCTACTCCTATTGGACAGAGGGTTGGAGTGGTGACTAGAGAGCCTTATGAGGAGCAGCCTTAATGAGACTAACTAAGACCTCCCTCTTCTTACTTGGTTGGCTTGTAGTTCTACTGGTGTCTCCACTGGTATCCCATGCTGGATCTCCGTATGCTGGGAATCAAGGCAGTACCACTAAGACAACTACAGCTCCACCAGTTACTCCAGTATCTCAAGGTAAGCCTATGCAGAATCCTGTTAAGAGTAATGTGGGGACTAAGGAGTCACAGAAATGATCTTAAATTGATCTTATCGGAAGGTCTCTTGCCGATCCATAGTAGAGCTTCGCAGACAACAAAAAACCCGCTCAAAAGCGGGTTGGCACTCAAAAATAAAAGTATTTTTATGGTTTAGGATTCATACAATACAGTAGATCTAAGTCATTACGATGACATGGCTCAGCCAAATCATTAATAACATCTGCCATAAAAGCTGCAAAATCTTGAGTATCTTCTAAGGCTGCTGCATGAGCTGGATTTTCCCAGATTCCATAACCTTCAATCGTATTTTGAGCTTGATTACCAACAATAATAAGATCATGGAGAGCTGTATTATGAGCTGAAACTTCTAAAGCAAATTGCTTGTAACGATCACATACCTTCTGAAAACTTCCAGGTTTAGTTTTTAACCATCTATGTCTGACATGTGCCATTTTGTATTCCTTTGTCTTGAGAGCTATTACATAATTGCAATTAGCCTAATAGATAATATATAAGCTTAAGATAAAACAAATGATAAAACTGACATAGTCATCAAATTAGGGTAAGAACTGAGTGAGATGGCTGAGCTTGGTCAATATTTGGTCAACTGACTACCATACAATTGGGTTTTTTGAAGCCTTCTCATCGGCTTATCAGGCCTTTGGTCTGCCCAGCACGATTCGAACGTGCGACCTACGCCTTAGAAGGGCGCAAGCTTATTTCTTACAAGCGTCTCTTTATGGCCGACAGCGGACTATCGGCGGTAAAGAAAAGCCACCCCGCAGGATGGCTTTGCTAATTATTTTCATAACAAGGCTGTTAAATAGTTTTATTAATTACTTCTTAGCAGTATTCAAGCCGAGTAGACTGTACGCAGGGCAATTGCCCATCATTCCAGTTACCAGCGGAATGATGCCAATCCAGCCCCAAGCACCTACAATTCCGTACCCAGCAAGACCCATCAAAGTAACGCCAACGGTCATGCGTAGTACACGATCAGTGTGTCCAATATTGCATTTCATATAACCCCCTATTGTTATAACAAGGATAGGACTACTTTGCGGCTTTAGACAAGCGCTGTCTTAAGGCCTCATACAAGCATACGCCACTTGCAACTGAGACATTCAGACTTTCAACTACACCCTGCATAGGAATGCGTACGAGCTCATCGCAAGTCTCACGCGTTAGACGCCGCATGCCCTCACCCTCAGCACCCATCACAATCGCAATTGGACCAGTGAGGTCAATGTCATAGATGGATTTAGTAGCTTCATCATCGGTACCAATCAACCAGACGCCCGCTTCCTGCATCTCACGCATGCTACGCACTAGATTGGTAACGGTCAGTACCGGGATCACCTCAGAGGCACCGCTAGATACTTTACTCACTGTTGCATTAATGGAGGCTGAGCGATCTTTAGGAATGACTACCGCATCCACGCCTGCACCATCGGCAACTCGCAAACAGGCACCAAAGTTATGGGGGTCAGTAACACCATCGAGTACCAAGAACAGTGGCTTCTCCTGTGTGCCCGCAACATCTTCAATGACCTCCGTAATCGTTCGAGATACAGTCATTTTTTCAGCCAAGGCGACAACCCCTTGATGACGATCATGACCAGTGAGCTTATGGAGTCTTTCTGCATCAGCAGCATGCAAGCGTTCGCCCAATACTTCTTCGGCTTGCTTTAAAAAATCACCCATCCTGCGATCGCGACGACCAGAGTCAAAATAGACTGACTTCAAGCTTGCTGGATCTACTCGAAGCCTCGCTTGTACTGCATGAAAACCTACTAATATTTGTTTCATTCTGTTTTACTTACTTTCGCTTAGCCTTGGTACTGCGTACTGGCGGTTTATTGCCGGCGGGCTTACCTGAAGATCTTCCAGGGTTGGATGATTTTCCACCCGGCTTTCCACCTTTGCGGCTTGCTTTACTCTTTGACTGAGAGGCTCCTAGATTGCCTGCTGACTTAGCGGCATTCACATTGACGCCACCATGTTTAGTAGGCGTTTTACTTGAGGGTCGACTCTTCTTGGAAGCAGCAGTCTTATTAGGTCTGCCAGTATCGCTCGCTAAAATCAATTGGCGTCTACTAGATCCACCGCCCTCAGCGCCAGTAGCCTTGACCAGACTAAATTCGATCTTGCGGGCGTCCAAGTCAACGCGGCTGACCAACACATGCACTCGATCGCCCAAGCGATAACGAATCCCCGTTCTTTCACCCCGTAACTCTTGGCGTGCCTCGTCGTATTGGAAATAATCTCCACCGAGTTCGGTCACGTGCACCATACCCTCAACAAAAAGATTCTCCAGCTGAATAAACAGACCAAAGTTAGCGACACCAGTAACAGCGCCCGCATACTCTTGACCTAAATGATCGCGCATGTAGTAACACTTCAACCACGCTTCAACATCGCGGGATGCTTCATCAGCGCGTCGTTCGTTCGATGAGCAGTGAACGCCTAATTGCCCCCAAATCGGTAAAGCCGCATTGGCGCCTTTCGGTAATCTTGTGCCTTTAGCGGCAGCATCTTTTCCATCGCTATGGGATTTCTTGGCATTGACTGCATTCTCCCTGCCTTTGCCCTTACGTGGCAATGTTAGATTCAATGGAACCAACGGAGGCAACACGGGTACATAAGGCTTCTTCGCTAGGATCGATTTAATCACCCGATGTGTGAGCAAATCTGGGTAGCGGCGAATTGGGCTGGTGAAATGAGAATACGCTGGATACGCTAAACCGAAATGGCCTTCATTGTCTGGCTGATACATCGCTTGTTGCATAGAACGCAGCACAACCGATTGCAACATATTGGCATCAGGTCGATCTTTGATCTCACGCATGAGCTTGGCAAAATCTCTTGGCTTGGGTTTCTCGCCGCCGTCTAGAGATAAGCCGGATGTACGTAATACCTGGCGCAAAGTTACTAACTTCTCTTCCGATGGTTCGCCATGAACACGATACAGACTGAGGTGTTTGTTCTTATCAATAAAATCAGCTGCGCAAACGTTCGCCGTCAACATGCATTCTTCAATCAAGCGATGAGCATCATTGCGCAGACGCGGCTCAATTCTGAGAATCTTTCCAAGCTCATTACTAATAATCTGTGTCTCAGTCGTTTCAAACTCGATAGCGCCACGCTTATGTCGGGCTTCCAGCAAAATGTTGTACAGAGAATAGAGATTGCCCAGTAACGGTCTGAAATCAGCAAAGCGTGCAGCTTCAGGCCCCTTGCTATTAGATAGAATCTCCCACACCGTGTCATAAGTAAAGCGCTGAGCTGAATGCATGACCGCCGGATAAAACTGATAAGCCAAAACAATACCGTTATTGTCCACAACCGAGTCACAGACCATACATAAGCGATCTACGCCGGGGTTCAGAGAACACAAACCGTTGGAGATCTTCTCGGGCAGCATCGGAATCACCCGCCTTGGGAAATACACCGATGTTGCTCGCAACAAACCTTCGTCATCTAATGGATGGCCTGGCTTTACATAATGAGAAACGTCAGCAATCGCCACAATCAGGCGCCATGCTTTGGTTTTGCCGTACATTACGGGTTCGCAATAGACGGCGTCATCAAAGTCACGCGCATCTGCACCGTCAATGGTAACTAAGGGTATGTCACGTAAGTCAACACGGCCTTCAAGGTCAGCTTGTTGAACGGTATCCGGCAACGCGGCAGCTTCTTTCATCGCAGCAGCTGAGAACTCATGAGGAACGCCATACTTGCGTACAGCAATCTCTATTTCCATGCCTGGATCATCAATCTCACCCAACACCTCTACAACCCGACCAACTGCTTGTCGATAGCTATCTGGATAGTCGATGATCTCGACACTCACCACTTGACCTAACTTCGCATTGCCGTGCGCTTTTGGTGGTATCAAAATATCGTGACCGATCCGCATATCTTCTGGCGCAACGATTAATACACCATTCTCATTTAAGAGGCGGCCAATCACTACCTTGTTTGCATGCAGAACAACTTCAACAATCTGCCCTTCAGGGCGACCACGTCGATCAGTTCCTAATACCCGTACATTGACTCTATCTCCATGCATGACGCGTGACATTTCCTTTTCCGAAAGGAAAATATCTTCACCACCATCATCCGGAATCACAAATCCAAATCCATCTCGGTGTCCTTGAACTGTCCCTAAGCGGTCAGCCTCGCGAGGCACCAAGTCTTTTGCTTTACGCATTTAATTCCTTCGGCAATACTTGCCCTGTGTTTATATATATTGATATCTACAGATATCTATTTTTGTTACGAATAAGCCCACTGTATCAAACCATCAAGTCTGAAGGGAAAAGCCATTTGGGTTAGAAAAGTCACCAATTCACCCATCCCTCTATAATAGTGGCATGCCCAGGTGGCGAAATTGGTAGACGCACCAGCTTCAGGTGCTGGCGATCGTAAGGTTGTGGGGGTTCGAGTCCCTTCCTGGGCACCAAATACTCTTGCTAGACCTTATATGGGGGCAAATAGCCCCTATTTCAAGCCCAAAATCGGATAGCCGTAAAGACTGCCATTCCGACAACCAAGGTGAAGACCATTTTTCTGCTGAAATAAAAGGTAATCAGGGCTGCTATGCCACCCCAGATATTCGGGAGATGGATATCAAACTGAGCAGCGCTGGATGCATTAGCTGGCAAAAAGATCTCAGGAGCCAAGATCGCGATCATCGCTGCCAATGGTGCAAAGCGTATTGCCTCTAAAACCAAAGGAGAGATTTTGACTCGCTCACCCAGTATCAGAAAGAAGCCGCGAGTCAAAACTGTCACTACGGCCATCCCGATCAGCAGGAATGCAATGTTCAGATCGATCTGCATTAAGGCGTACTCCCTTTAGGCGACCTATCGGTCATCATGCCCACAATCAATGCTGCCCCAATTGCCAAAACAATATTGAGTCGAAACGGAATGCCATAGGTGGCAACAGCAACAACTGTTGCAGTTAGGGCCGCCCAACGAGCAGATGCTCGATCGAGCATAGGAACGATGATGGCCAGTAAAGCAATGGCGCCAGCAAATTCAAGCCCCCAACTATTTGGTATTTGACTGGCTAACAGAATCCCGCTAATAGAGCCCACCTGCCATATGCTCCAATTTGCGAACTGCATACCCTGCATCCATTGCAAACGTAGATGCTGATGATCAGCGCGTAATTCTTGTGCTGTTTGTGGCTTTGGATAACGCTTGATATATAAGAGGTAACCGAAATCTGCCGTGGAATACCCAACGAAGATTCTGCGCCACAGAGGCAAATAGGAAAAATGGGCTTGTAAGCCAAGACTAAAAATAACAAAACGCAAGTTCACCATGAATGAGGTGATCAAGATCATCCAAATCGGCAGGCCTACTGCAATCAGCGGAAGCGCTGCCAACTGTGATGAGCCTGCATAGACTAAGAGACTCATTGCAAGTGCTTGGTGCACTGTTAGGGTAGACTTGGCCATGGCAATGCCGGTGACAAATCCCCAAGTTAAGATCGTCACACCTGAGTGCGACATCTCTTTGAAGCCCTCTATAAAGGACTGCTTCTGTTGAGGCGTCATTCTAGGTGGCTATATGCCCATGGTTCTATGAAGAATCTTGCCCTTCATCTCATCCCATAGGCTCTGAAAGTCTTCAGTCTTTTCTTCCGAAAGATTTTGGGAATTAAACAAACCCGCAAAGAAGATTGACTTCTTAGGTGCCAAGGTCTTCTCAAACTCAGTAAGGCCAATTGGCTTGTCATCCATATCGCGCGTTAACTCAGCAGAGCACACGATAGCCTCTTCGTTATCCCGATCAATCACAGCAAACTCGATGAGTTGTTGCGTCTTATCTAGGATTACAAGCGTTCCTCTGGCATAACAAACGGCATCATGTGCTTGAACAATGTATGCCAAGAACTGTGATTCCTCAGCCTCTTCCATGCGCAGATCATCAATGAAAAAGAGGTATTGATCGCCATCGCTATTCACTAAGGTGAAAACCTTGGGAATCACGCCATGAGCTAAGGCTAAATTGCGATAGTAACTAGAAATTTCTACTGCTAGATTTTCGGCAAAGAGATGCATGACGTTATATGAGTGTGATGAATTAAGTTTGCAATTGTTTCTTGAGAAAATCCATGGTGCGAGTCCAGGCAAGCTTAGCTGCATCAGCCTGATACTTTAAGAATGGTAGATTTCTGGAGTCAGCCTCTTCGTTGGCAAAGGCATGTTTAGCATCGTAACGATAGAACTCCAACTGAGCGCCGGCCTCTTTGAGTTTTGCTTCTAAATGATCGACACCGCCAATAGCAAAAGCATCATCATGCAAAGCCCAGTGAGCCATCATCGGCTTGCTGACTGCGTTGGCATCAACATACTCAAGCGGTGGATAGCCGTACCATACAACAGTCGCATCAAGCTCGGGAACATTGCATGCTGATAACACTGTTAAGGCGCCGCCCATACAAAAGCCCGTCACCGCGACTTTAGAGCTAGCGGTGGATTTCAAGTACTGAACCGCACCTCGGATATCTTGACCAGCTGCCTCACCAAAGTTGAGCTCACTCATTAAGTGCTCTGCCTCATTCGCCTCGAGTGCCAATTTCCCTCGATATAAGTCTGGCACCAAAGCACGATAGCCTGCTTCAGCCAAGCGATCAGCTACCCCTTTAATCTGATCATTTAGACCCCACCACTCCTGAATCACCACAATGCCAGGAGCATTTTCTATCTTGGGTTCGGCTAAATAGGCATTTACCAATTGGCCGTCTGGGCGTTTGTATTCAATCATCATGATTTCCTGTCAGTCAATTTATACGTACTACCAATATTCTCTTCGAATGAATCAAAGTCAATCATTCCTACCGCTGGAAATTCCAAATTGAGCATCATAAAGATGACGCCCGTTGTCACGACGGCAAATAAAGTAGTCAATATCCAATCTCGCTTCATCTTCATCCCAAGCGTGTAGCCAGCAACAAAGGAGGTGATAAAGCATAGTAAAAAAGTAGCGGCAAACAGAATTGCCGGCGGATGACGTTTACTGGCAATCAATTGTTTCTCATGAATGCTCACCATAGAATCTACTGCAACGGAGAGTCTACTAACCAAATCAATGACTTCTGGACTAGAGCCGCGCGTATCTCGAACAATCTTTCCCTTATCCCTCAGCATTTTTTCAGATAAGTCACTGAGTTCAGATAGATGTGCCTCCAACTGCTCAAGCTTGACGGGCTTCTTAAATAAATTTACTCGAACATCAACGTAATGCTGGTATGTGACTCCAATATCCTTGGTTTCATCCGAAGGTAAAGCTTTGATCATCTTTCCAACCTTACTAACCGCAATAGACTCTTGCTCATTCAAGTCCCGACGCGCATCGAAATGACTCACCGAGCCAGAAAAGTTAAACGCAATCAGTAGCGCCATCACCCCAAATAAGGCGCCTTGGTAAGTGTCATGGGTAGTAATTTTTTCAGCCGCTTCTTTTTGTGCAATGTGATTCCCTACACGCCAACCAATCTCAGCCAATAGCAACATAAGACCTAAGATAAACCAAACAATAAAACCAGATTGAAGCAACTCAGCGCGAACAGTATCACCCATATGAACCTTTATTTAGCGATCTTTTGATCAGCATGAATATATCCCACCAACCAGAATGTGAGCAAGCCACAAGCTGCTGCCCCATAGCCTACCAAGTTGTAATGCTCCATCTTGCCATCAGCACCGATGGTGACTATCGCTCCAGCAGCAACAGAGGCGATACCCGAAGCAAGCATCTGCACTGATCCAATCAGGCTCATAAAGGTGCCACGGATTTTGGCTTCAACTACTTGACTCACCATGGCCATTGCCGGAATCATGCGACCCGATATCAGAATAAAGAAGGAGGTTGAGTTAATTAAGACCATCCACAAGGGTACGGGATGAAGATTGGTTGTCACCAATAGCGGCACCAAACTAATAATCGCCAATACTCTAAAGACTTTCACCTTGCCATACTTATCTGCCATATAACCAATATAGCGGGAGCTCATCAAGGTAGCGACTCCCCCACATAGATAGATCAGCGAGATATAGGAGTTATCAATACCCACATTGGAAGTCAGATACAGCGCGATATACGGAATCACAGAAAAGCCAGTAATCATAATCAGCCCCATGAACATAAAAGCTCTCAGGTGGTGATGGGCAATGGCAATGTCGTAGATTTGCTTAAAGCGACTGCCCTCGTGAATATGGTCAAGGTGCCCTGCAATTTTGGGAATATTGCGATAAGCCAAATACAAAATGAGCACAGAAACTAGCGCGATAAAAATGAATGGCGCACGCCATCCTAAAAATGAAATGTGATTGGCTAAAAATAAACTGAGTGGAACACCTGCCACTGTCGAGACAGAAAATGCTGCCATGACAGTTCCTAAGGCCTTACCTCTGCGCTCAAATGGTATGGAATCAGCCACAATGGTTTGCACTAAAGAGCCGAGGATCCCACCAAAGGCACCTGCAAATGCTCTTGCTATAAATAAGGTGTGATAGTTAGGGGCAAATCCACAGGCCAGCGTAGCCACAATGAAACAGGCATACAGACTTAATAAGATCTGACGACGCTCAAAGCGATCTATGTAATACGTCGCAAAGATGCCCGCAACTGCTGCAGCAAAGGTATACGAAGAAAGCAATAAACCAAACTGATGTGTATTGATGTTTAGAACTCGAATGAACTCCGGCCCTAAAGGCATCATGATCATGAAATCGAGAATATGAGTGAACTGTATTCCGGCCAAGGCAAGCAAAAAGAAACGTTCTTGCTGGGGGGTGCGAACAGTACTCAAAGTGGGATCAACAGTGCAAATAGTAGTAACAGATCGTCATTATCCTCTCTAGCGCTAGGCTCTGCATTGGGGTACGATCATTACTAAATACCGAAGAAACTGAATGCACCCCATACTCCCGACCTCCCCTGGCTTTTCATTTACCTTCTTGTTCATAGACATCATCTTTGGACTGATTGGACTTACCCTCATCCTCGTATTCCACGGGAGCGCTCTAAACCATATCGTGATGCGCTTTGAGCGCCTCACTAAGGCAAACCTTGAGAAGAAGCAACATAACTGGATCTTTCTCCATTTTTATGTCGCATTCATATTTTTTGCCCTGATTCACATCTCGGAAATCTTTATTTGGTCTGGGATCATCATCTGGCTTAACCTCATCCCAGACGCCGTCCAAGCCATTCTCTTTGCGGGAAGCTGCTACACCACGGTTGGCTTTGTTTCAGACATTTTGCCCGCAGGATGGAAAAGTATGGCGTTCTTTATAGCCTTTACTGGACTGTTTTCACTGGCCTGGACGACCTCGGTGATGATTGGGATGACTGCTCTCTATAAAGAAGCCTGGAATCTTAAATACGCTCACCGTAAGTTTTAACTTTCAGAAAATCGCTCAAAATCAGGATTTTTTGGTCGTTTTATAGCTGTTTTTGGCTTTAAATAGGTATTTTCTAAAACTTCAGAAATTACTTTAAGTTTTGATGTAGTAGCCATAAACGCAGCGATTGCCACCTCTAGAGGGGTTATGGGTATCTTGAATGACGCCATTGAGTACTGCAGTTAAGTGTTTTGAGACCTTCACAATCAAGATGGCCTTGGGAAGTTCGTCAGACCGTAAGTGGACTTGGCAACCCGCCCCCACCTTCATGGTTGGCACCCATTGAAAGCCTAAGCCCACGATGTAGTCATGAAAGACCTTGCGATGATTGCCGTTGCGGGGTGATGAACCCTTGGCATTTAGCCTTCTGGCTAGTTTATCGTTTCGCAACAAGGCATAAGCCTCATTGGCAAGTCTTAAGTCCTCATAGACCTGCATATACGGCAGATTGGCGGCTATGGCTATTGACCTCACAACACAGTCACCCGCCCCACCTTTAAAACCAACAGCAGCCCTACCACCATCATTGAACAGAAAGCCCAACTGGCTGACTGGTTTAGAGAAAGGATTTAAAAAGCTAAACATGGTCAATTATTACGCCAATAAAAAATGGACTTGCCTTGCGACAAATCCATTCTTAACCAAGCTGCGCTGAAATTACTTCGCAGCAGCCTGCTTCACTACTAAACGCCATGCATGCAGCAAAGGCTCTGTATAGCCGTTTGGTTGCTCGAGACCTTTAAAGATCAGATCACTAGCCGCTTTATAGGCATATGAATCTTGGTAGTTCGGCATCATTGGCTTGTATGAAGCATCGCCAGCATTCTGACCATCCACGACTTTAGCCATACGCTGCAATGTCTCATTAACCTGAGCTTCAGTAACGATGCCATGGAGTAACCAGTTGGCAATGTGTTGGCTGGAGATACGCAAGGTTGCACGATCTTCCATTAAGCCAATATTGTGAATATCTGGAACCTTGGAGCAACCAACGCCCTGATCGATCCAACGCACCACATAACCCAAAATACCTTGGCAGTTGTTATCCAACTCTTGTTGAATCTCTTCTTTAGACCAGTTCGCTTTTTCAACTACTGGAATGCTTAAGAGATCGTTGATCAAAGCCTCTGCTTCAGCGGCACCATCCAATTTTTCCATTTCTTTTTGGATTTCAGCTACGTTTACTTGATGGTAGTGAAGCGCATGCAAAGTAGCAGCTGTTGGTGATGGCACCCACGCAGTATTAGCACCCGCTTTAGGATGTACGCCTTTTTGCTCCAACATGGCTTTCATCAAATCTGGCATTGCCCACATTCCTTTGCCGATTTGTGCGCGGCCACGTAAGCCACAATCCAAACCTGCAAAAACGTTACGACGCTCATAGGCTGATAACCATTTACTGGTTTTCATATCACCCTTGCGCATCATTGGGCCAGCGTGCATAGCAGTGTGCATTTCATCGCCAGTACGATCTAAGAAGCCAGTATTGATAAAGGCAACGCGTGCACCAGCGGCAGCAATAGCAGCCTTAATATTCGCGCTCATGCGACGCTCTTCGTCCATGATGCCAAGCTTGACGGTGTCAGCAGGCAGGCCAAGTAGTTTCTCAACACGACCGAACAGCTCACCAGCAAAAGCAACTTCTTCTGGGCTGTGCATTTTTGGCTTAACGATATAGACAGAACCTTTACGAGTATTACCAATGGTCTGACTAGCTGGACGATTAATGTCGTACAAGGCAATCAATACTGTCACTACCGCATCCAAGATGCCTTCGTAGATCTCTTTACCTTCACCAGTAATGATGGCTGGGTTAGTCATTAAATGGCCAACGTTACGCAGGAACAAGAGTGAACGGCCATGCAATGTCACAACGCCGTCTTTAGCATCTACTGCGCCGATGCCAGCTTTGTACTGACGATCTGGGTTCAAGGTGCGCGTAAAGGTTTTGCCACCCTTTTGCACTTCTTCTACTAAAGTACCCTTCAGAATACCTAACCAGTTTTCATAGGCGAGAACTTTGTCATCACCATCAACAGCAGCAATCGAATCTTCCAAATCCAAAATAGTAGACAGGGCTGCTTCAAGCACCACATCATTTACACCAGCAGGATCACTAGAACCAATGGTCTTAGTCTTATCAATCAGGATATCAATGTGAATGCCATTGTTACGCAGCAATAAAGACGATGGCGCAGCAGCGTCACCTTGATAACCAACAAACTGCTTCTCGTCAGCCAATCCAGTACTGCTGCCATCCTTCAATTTGGCAGCAAGCTTATTACCATCAACGGTATACGCTGCTACATCACGATGCGAACCACTGGCTAAAGGAGTAGCTTGATCCAAGAAATTACGCGCGTAGGCAACTACCTTGCCACCACGAATCGGATTGTAGGCACCAGCTTTGGTAGCGCCATCTTCTTCAGAGAGAACGTCAGTACCATAAAGAGCGTCATATAAAGAGCCCCAACGTGCGTTGGCAGCATTGAGTGCATAACGTGCGTTGAGTACTGGCACTACTAATTGTGGGCCAGCTTGCAGAGCCAATTCATCATCCACATTCTTAGTGGTACCCAATACTTTTCCAGGAACCTCATCGAGGTAACCAATTTCTTTTAAATGCTTGCGATAGGCAGGCATATCTTTAATCGGGCCTGGGTTGGCTTTATGCCACTGATCCAAATCTACTTGCAGACGATCACGCTTAGCCAGCAAAGCTGCATTCTTCGGAGTCAAATCTTTGACAAGTTCGTCAAAACCCTTCCAAAAATCAGCGCTCTTGATGCCAGTTCCGGGGAGAACCTGATCTTCAATGAAGCGGTACAAAGGGGTAGCAACTTGGAGGCTATTGCAGGTAGTGCGTGCGGTCATGATCTAAGCTTTGCTTACAAATGTTAAATAAATAAAATAAGTTGAATATTTTGCATCAATCCTGAAAAGGATGCTGGAGCAGGATCGTTTCATCGCGCTCTGGGCCTGTAGAGACCATGGCGATCGGCTTGCCGGCAACTTCCTCAATGCGACGCAGGAACTTCTGCGCTTCCGCTGGAAGTTTGTCCCACTCACGGATGCCGAAGGTAGTACCCTTCCAACCGGAGAAATCCTCATAAATAGGCTCACAACGGGCAACAGATTCTGCGCCACGGGGCAATACATCCAATTTCTGGCCATCTAAGTTGTAGCCTACACAGAGACGAATGGTCTCAAAGCCATCCAGCACGTCTAGCTTAGTAATACACAGGCCAGTCAAACCATTGATCTGAATCGAGCGCTTTAACGCTGCGGCATCGAGCCAACCAGTGCGACGTGGACGACCTGTGACAGAGCCAAACTCTTTTCCGACTTCGGCTAAACGGACGCCAATCGGATCTTGTCTTGCAGGATTGTCATGGTCGTATAACTCGCTTGGGAATGGACCTGCGCCCACTCGCGTGCAATACGCCTTAGTAATACCCAAAATGTATTGCAAAGAATCTGGGCCAACACCAGAACCTGCAGCAGCATTACCTGCTACGCAGTTGCTGGAGGTGACGTATGGGTAGGTGCCATGATCGATATCCAAAAGCGTACCTTGCGCGCCTTCGAACAAGAGATTCTGACCAGCCTGTTCAGCAGCATATAGCGCGCTCGACACATCCACCACCATTGGCTTCAAACGGTCTGCATAGGACATGGCTTCAGCCAAAGTCTTTTCATAATTAACAGGCTCAGCACCGTAGTAGTTGGTGAGCATGAAATTGTGATATTCGAGGTTCTCGCGCAACTGCTCTGCGAATTTCTCTGGGTAGAACAAATCTTGCACGCGCAATGCGCGGCGCGCCACTTTATCTTCATAAGCTGGTCCGATACCGCGGCCAGTCGTGCCAATCTTCGCTTCGCCACGCTTCTTCTCACGCGCATGATCAATCGCAACGTGATACGGCAGAATCAAAGTGGTTGCCTCAGAAATCTTTAAGCGGCTCTGAACATCTAGACCAGCAGCTTCTAACTCACCAATCTCTTTGAACAAAGCCTCTGGTGATAACACCACACCGTTGCCGATGTAGCAAATCACTTCTTTATGCATGATTCCGGAAGGAATCAAACGCAAGATGGTTTTCTTGTCGCCAATAATTAAAGTATGGCCAGCGTTGTGTCCGCCCTGAAAGCGCACCACTGCTTGTGCATGATCGGTTAACCAATCAACCACTTTGCCTTTACCCTCATCGCCCCATTGGGTGCCGATGACTACAACGTTACGACCGCGTGCTTGCTGCTTTGAAGACATAATAAAATCCAAAAAAATAATGACGAAATAGGTTTAATTCTTTACTAGTGCATTTGCACTTTCTTACTTTTTCTTTACTTCCCAAGTATTGCCCTGCTTGCTCAACTCTCGGTCACATTCATATTCAGCCGTTTGTGCTTGATCGCCAGCCATCACCTGAATGACCACTTCACCACGAGCACGTAAATCAGCAATGGCTTGGTTTAAGTTGGCATCATCAATCCATGGCGCAACAATGGCAGGCTTGCGCACACTCATTGGCGACAGATTGGCTAGCGTCAATAAATCTAATGAAAAACCTGTTGCTGGGCGTGAACGTCCAAATGCTTGACCAACATGGTCATAACGGCCGCCACGGGCAATGGGTTGCGGCAACTTGTCGACATAAGCAGCAAACATCACACCGCTGTGATATTGATAACCACGCAGGTCTGCCAAATCAATGCTGAGCTCTAAACCTTTAGACAGCGAGGCAGCAGCCGTCGATAAACGCTCAAGCTGTGCAAGCGCTTCATCGATAAGCTTGTGTTTAGGCAGGGCTTTCTTGGCCTTACTCAGCACCTCAGCACAAGGTCCATTTAGTTCTGTCAGAGCAATTAAGGCATCTACTGTTTTAGGGCTCAATGCTTTAGCCCAAGCGCTTAGACGTGGACGATCTTTGCTCTGTAGCAACCCGTAAAGTGTTTCAATATCAGCCTTGCTAAGATCCTGACCATCCAAAATGCCCGCCAAGATACCTGCGTGCGACAGATCGAGGTAGACCTTATCCAGACCAGCCAAACCTAAGGTCTTGAACAATAAAGCAATCGCTTCAAAGTCTGCCTCCCAAGTAGCGCAGCCATAAATCTCAGCGCCGAGTTGAAGCTCTTCGCGTGCTGAACTGCCAACTGGGGTGCGAGCATGCGCAACAGAGCCTGCATAGCAAAGACGGGTAACACCAGAGCGATTTAATAAGTGCGCATCAATACGCGCCACTTGTGGCGTCATGTCCGCACGCAAACCTAAAGTGCGACCAGATAATTGATCGACTAACTTAAAGGTTTGTAAATTGAGGTCAGAGCCAGTGCCCGTTAATAAGGAGTCCAGGAATTCTAAGATAGGGGGCGCTACAAGCTCATAGCCATAGGATTGATACAAATCCAAGATGGCACGACGCAGAGTCTCGACTTTACGAGCCTCGGCCGGCAACACATCAGCAATATCTTCAGGAAGTAACCAACGATTCATGATCTGGATTATTCACTTTCGCTTATTTTTTGTGTAAGAACTTAAAGAACTCACCATTGGGCTCAACCACCATAATGTCTTTCTTGTCTTTGAAAGAACTACGATAAGCCTCAAGACTCTGATAGAACTGGGCAAACTGCGGATCGCGACCAAAGGCTTCAGCGTATAAGGCAGTTGCCCTAGCATCGCCCGCACCCTTAATCTTTTGTGCATCACGATAGGCTTCAGCCAAGATCGTATCGCGTTGACGTTCGGCATTGGCGCGAATCTTGTCAGACTCTGCAGCGCCAGTAGACCGTAACTCATTAGCAACACGCTTGCGCTCTGCTTCCATACGACGGTAAACAGAATCACTAATCTCAGCCAAGAGGTCAACCCGCTTTAAACGCACGTCGACAATTTCGACGCCGATATCTGAGGCATCATCAGCTACCTTTTTACGAATACCTTGCATGACCTGTTCACGCTGATCCGAAATCAACTCACGTACGGTGCGTTTTGTGAACTCTTCATTCAAGGCAGAACGCACTAACTGCGTCAAACGATCTTCAGCCAAGCGCTCATCGCCTTTGAAGCTGATGAAGAACTTACGTGGGTCAACAATGCGCCACTTCACATAAGAATCCACCAACAAATTCTTTTTCTCAGCGGTAATAAATCGCTCTGCTTCTGGATTATCAATCGTCAAAATGCGACGATCAAAGAAACGAACATTCTCAAAGGGTGCTGGGTATTTCACTTGCAGGCCTGGCTTCTCAATCACGCGAACAATCTGTCCGAATGAGAACACCACTGCAAACTTACGTTGGTCAACAATAAAAATACTGGATGAAAGCACGTAAGCCAATGCAATCAGGGCAATCAACCCTGCAATCAAGCGATTTAGATTCATTATCTAGACTCCCGATCACGACTACGCAAGCCGTCACGTTTATCACCTACACCGCCGCTATTGATCACTGCGGGAGGGGTGTTCATCGAGGGGTTGGGAGTATTTGTTACAGGACTAGGTGCCGGAGGATTGCCGGTGGCACCGCCAACAGTGACTGAGCCTGTTGGAGTCGTTTGATTGGTTTGTGAGTTAGCTGCTTGAGCACTTTCAGCGTTGACTTGTGCGACGATCTTATCGAGCGGCAAATACAGCAAGCTATTGCTCTTGGTGGTGTCCACCAAAATCTTCGTGACGTTGTTATACATATCGCGCATCGTGTCGATATACATACGATCACGTGTAACTTGCGGCGCCTTGGAATACTCCACCAAGATTTGCTTGAAGCGACCGGCATCGCCATCGGCAGTAGCAACGACGCGAGCCTTATAGCCCTCAGCCTCCTGAATCAAACGCGCTGCAGTTCCTTTTGCACGCGGGATGATGTCATTGGCATACGCCTGACCTTCACTCTTTAAGCGTTCTTGATCTTGACCAGCCTTCACCGCATCATCAAAGGCTGCTTGCACTTGCTCTGGTGGCTGAACATTTTGTACGGTGACGCTAGTGACATAGATCCCTGACTTATAACTATCCAGAATCTTCTGAATCGAGCTGGCTAAATCAATCGCAATTTTTTCACGGCCCTCATACAAGACGGTATCCATCTTGCTGCGTGCAACGATCTCGCGAACCGCTGTTTCTGCGGCCTGAACGACTGATGCATCTGGATCGCGATTATTAAATAAATAATCAGTTGGATCTTTTAAGCGGTACTGAACTGCAAAACGCACGTCGATGATGTTTTCATCTTCGGTCAACATCGATGAATCTTTTTGATTCGTTGCTTTAATTAATACAGGGCGACCAACTTCCACCGAGCGCACGCCTGAAAGATTCACCACCTCTTGGGATTGAATGGGCCAAGGCATGCGCCAGTTGATGCCAGGCTTAGCGGTGTAATCATATTTACCGAAAGTCAGAATCACGCCAGCTTGACCTTCTTGAATAATGAAAAATCCACTACAAATCCATACAAAGAAGACGCCGGCAGCTGCTAGCAAAATACTGGCTTTAGAGCTAAAGGGATTGGTGAAGTTAAAACTTGGGCCGCCGGTGCTACCGCCATTATTAGAACCACCACTATTTCTGGTTCTGTTCACACGATCTTCAGGCTGAGGAATATCAGTGCTGCTAGGTTTATTGCTTGGCTTGCTTGACGGTTTACTTGTTGTCGACTCTGGTTTTTTCTTGCCGCCAAAAATACCTGCAATGCGGTCGTTGAAGTCACGCCATAACTCGTCTAAGTCTGGCGGACCATCTGGTTTAGCTGGTTGCTGATTCGCTTGGGGAGTCTTACTTGGATCTTGGGCAACAGGATCCACTTTTGGAGCTTGTTCACCTCCCTGCTCACCTTTAGCATCTTTAGATCCATTACTAGGATCGGTGACCGAAAACAGGCCGAGTAATTTACGCATCATGAGGTGTATAGCTTCGATTCGGGATGGAGTTAAATTCAGAAGATTCTGGTCGTTCAGGTAAAGGGGCTAAAAACTCATCAGGAGCCAATTGCTTCTTGGCTCGGTTGTGCTCGACCCTTATTCTATCAGTCATTTGGGAGCATTCCGCCAGCGCTGAGCGTAACAAATCGAGGCCCAAGCCAGTCTTGGCGGACAGGAAAACCTGACTTGGAATGCCGTCGGCATCCCGCACCAATTGCGCCCCATTGAGGAAGGTTTGGGGCATCTGGTCGATCTTATTCATGATCTCGATCCGGGGGATGTCATCAGCCCCGATTTCCCGTAAAACTGCCTCAACTTCAGCCTGCTGTTCACGAGCTACAGGGCTACACGCATCAATCACATGCAAAATCAGGTCCGCATGGATGGTTTCATCCAAAGTGGCCCTAAAGGCCTCAACCAACTGGTGGGGTAATTCACGGATAAATCCGACGGTATCGGAGACCACAATCGAGCCTAAACCCTCTAAATGCATCTTTCTGGAGGTGGTATCCAGGGTGGCAAATAGCTGATCTGCAGCATAAGTCCCTGCCTTGGTTAAGGAATTAAACAAAGTGGATTTGCCGGCATTGGTATAGCCAACCAAAGAGACTGAGAAAACATCTTTCCGGTTACGGGCCCGTCTTTGCGTTCTTTGCTGGCGTTGCAGCTTTTCGAGCTCGTTTTCTAGGCGCTTAGCCTTGGTGGCTAATATCCGGCGATCCAACTCCATCTGGGTTTCGCCAGGTCCGCCACGCACACCAATACCCCCGCGTTGACGCTCCAAGTGACTCCAAGCCCTGACCAAACGCGACATTTGATATCTAACCTGCGCCAACTCAACCTGGGTCTTACCAATATGACTTTGGGCTCTTTGACTAAAGATATCCAAGATCAGACCAGTTCGATCCATCACATGAAAACCCAGTTGACGCTCTAAGTTGCGTTGTTGAGTCGGGGACAGCGGATGATTGAAGATGGCCAATTCAGCGCCTTGTTCTTCCATTACCCTTTTGACCTCATTGGCTTTGCCCGATCCAATAAATAAAGCAGGATCTGTTTTGCCTTTGCGGGCAATCACACTGGCTGCAGGAATGGAGCCGGCGCTCTCAGCCAAAAGACTGAGCTCGGCCATGCTATCTGCAAAATCTTCGCGTCCGGAGTCTACTCCAACCAGAACTGCGCGTGCCGCATCTACTCCGGTTTTATACAGGGCTAGCTTCTTCCATGCGGAACTCCACTGCGCGCGCTGGCACGATGGTAGAAATAGCGTGCTTGTAAACCATTTGAGTAACGGTATTGCGCAAGAGAACGACATATTGATCAAATGATTCAATATTGCCTTGCAGCTTAATACCGTTCACTAAATAGATTGACACAGGTACATGCTCTTTACGCAAGGTATTGAGGAATGGATCTTGAAGTAATTGGATTGCTTTGTTATTCATACTGCTCCTTATTCGTTTTTTAGTTAGGGAGTCTTGCTTTTTTATGTAAATAAAACCTACTCTGCACAGCTAATACTGAAATCTTATCCCACAACATTTAGCTTGGCTACTTTTTACCCTTTTTGCCTTTATCAGCGTCTACATAAGGGTTTTTAGCGGTATTCATCTGAATGCGTAATGGGGTGCCGCGCAATTTAAAGACTTCCCTGAAGCGACCTTCCAAGTATCGCTTGTAGCTATCTGTGACTCCACTCAATGAAGTACCGTGAATCACCACAATGGGAGGATTCATGCCCCCTTGGTGTGCATAGCGCAGTTTTGGACGGCCCATGCCAACCCGTTTAGGTTGTTGATGTTCAATCGCCTCTTGCAGAATTCTGGTCAGACGTGGGGTTGGTAACTTCGCCATCGCTGCAGCATAAGCCGCATCCACATCCTTGAAGAGCTCTTTTAAGCCTGTACCTTTTTTTGCAGAAATCGGATGTACGTTAGCAAAATCTAAGAAGCGTAATTTTTGAGCGATCTCTAAACGAGCACGCTCTTTAACGTAGGAATCAAGACCATCCCACTTGTTCACGGCAACCACTAATGCACGCCCTGCTTCAACGATAAATCCTGCAATGTGCGCGTCCTGCTCAGAGATATCTTGCTGTGCATCAAGCATCAAGATCACGACGTTGCAATCGGCAATCGCTTGCAAGGTTTTCACAACTGAGAATTTTTCAATCGCTTCAAATACTTTGCCACGACGACGTAAACCTGCGGTGTCGACCAAGATATAGGGCTTACCGTTGCGCTCGAAAGGCACTTCAATCGCATCGCGTGTTGTACCGGGCATATCGAATGCAATCACACGCTCTTCACCGATCAACTTATTGATCAAGGTCGATTTACCAACGTTAGGACGACCCACTACCGCAATCTTCATTGGACGGTTTGGATCGTTGACTAAATCTTCTTCTTCGGGTTCTGCAATACCTAAAGCGTCTAAAGCATCATCGAGCATGCCACGGACACCATCACCATGGGCAGATGAAATTGGAAAAGGTTCGCCTAAACCAAGTTCATGAAAGTCGGCAGTCACAACACCGGCTTGCATGCCTTCGGTTTTATTGACAGCCAAAATAATGGGGCGACCGGTCTTGCGCAAGAAGTCAGCAATCACGCGATCTTGTGGAGCCATACCTAAACGACCATCCACCAAGAAGATCACGATGTCAGATTCCGCAACCGCTTGTTTGGTTTGCTTTGCCATCTCAGCAACAATGCCAGTCTTGGCTACTGGCTCAAAACCGCCGGTATCAACGCAAATAAATGCCCGCTCACCAATACGACCTTTGCCGTAGTGACGATCTCGTGTGAGGCCTGAAAAATCGGCAACTAGTGCGTCGCGTGAACGCGTTAGACGATTAAAGAGTGTGGACTTCCCAACGTTAGGGCGACCGACAATAGTGATGACTGGATTCATTTTGGACTGTACGCCGCTATTTTTCCACCCTGAGATTGAATCAGAATGAGGCCGCCAACCGCAATCGGGGCAGCGGTGATTGGACTGCTATCGTGACGTATACGGGCAACCATCTGACCGTCCGCCTGTGAGAATGCATGCACATAACCCTGCGCATCACCCATCAGTAATACCCTGCCAACAGCCATGGGCTCGCCAACATCTCTGAAGGTTAATTTGTCATTTTCCCAAACCTGATTACCGTCTTTGGTGGCGAATGCTGTCACGTGTGATTTTTCATTGGCAGAGAAAACCATATCGGGGCTTTGCGCTGTGCCTGTAAAGCTTGAGAAATCTTTAAACCAAATCAAATTGCCGGTACGGGCTTGGCCACATCCAATGCGACCTTGATAGGACACGGCACAAAGAATTTCACCTTCCATGCTGGGCTTAGCAGTCACGTCATTTAAACGCTCAATCTCAGAGAAACCTTTCGGAAAGGAAATTGGGGATTCCCAAACTAAACCACCGTTAGCAATCGCGATCATGCCGAAACGACCGCCAGCAAAGCCGGTAACAATCACTTCATTCCCAATCGCCAGCATGCCATAACCCACTCGCAATGACAGCGCGGATTGTTGACGCTGATAGATCCACTTCCGTGTGCCGGTTTGGGCATCCAAACCAATAAAGCGATTATCTAAAGCACGAATAATGACAACACCACCAGCAACTACTGGCTCAGTCAAGACTTCACTGCCAACGCTGACGTTCCAAATAGGTTTGCCGGTATCGTCGTATGCGTATACGGTGCCTTTGGTAGTCACAACAGCAGTAACACGGCCATCAGAACCTGGACCTACGGTAATACGCTCTGGTACAGAAGCTTCCCAAACCTTATTGCCATTGGCTAAATCAATCTTCACTAAATTGCCACGATGCGATGCTGCATAGACTGCATCGCCAGCAACCACTGGATGAAAGTTAAATGTCTCGGATGAACCAACGCTGGTTGACCAAACGGGGGCAAGATCAAATTGATTGGTCACTGGAACTAGCTCAGCGGGCTTGCGAACACGCGCGCCACCAGAGCAAGCTACGAGAGCAGCAATGGCAGAGCCAATGATGAGGGCTTTTGTAGCGAACTTCGCTATGTTTACCAAACGCATTGTGTGAATCATCACTGAGCAACTCCTCCAACAGCATCCAATTTAACCTTCAAGAGGCGACGCGCCTCTTCAGGAAATTCTTTTGCTTGATCTAATTTCTTCCAAGCATCTTGATAGCTCACCTTAGCTTGGGCAGTATTCTTCTGCGCCAAATACCAATCGCCACGACGCTCTAACCACAGCGCCTCAAATCCATTAATAGGTTTATCTTTCAAAATGGCATCAGCTTCGGCAAAATCTTTCTCAGCACCCTGCTCGATTAACTGAGAAACTAAACGCAATTTACCCAAAGCCTCATAACCAGCATTGGAAGCATTCTTCGCTGTCCAACGCAGATATTCGATTGCTTTAGGGGCATCACCAGCATCTGAGGCAATTTTTGCGGCGACTAAGCTAGCCATCGATGCATAAGGAGTGCGTCCAAATTGCTTTTGCAAATCATCTGCAGCGCGTAAGCTTTGATCTTTATCGCTCTTACTGATGGCAACGATCATCGTGTCATACAGCTGGGATGCTTGCGCAGCTTGGCTATTACGCCACCACTGGTAACCACTATAGGCTGCATACACAAATAAGGCCGCCGTCAGAACGCCAGTAATGAGATTGCGATACTTTTGCCAAAATGCTTTGAGCTGGTCAAGTTGTTCTTGTTCTTCTAGGTCTAAAGGCATATCAATCCAAGCTAATAAATATCGTTATAGGGTAATTCTATTCGGAGGAGCCGACCAAAGCGTCAATTACCGCATCTAGCACTTTATCGAGGGCTACTGACTGTTGTTCACCCGTGCCACGCAGGTCTTTGATTTGGGCTTCATCTTTAGCCAACTCGTCAGGCCCAATAATGACTGCATAGGCAGCCCCACTAGCATCCGCCTTCTTCATTTGCGACTTAAAGCTAGCCGATTGGCCATCTGGTGGGCAAAAAAGGATGGTATCAATACCAGCACTGCGCAAACGCTCAGCAATAATCATGGCAGCAGTTAAAGTCTCGCCACCCTGGTGTAGAACGAAAATATCGCAGCCAGGCGCCGCCTCAGGCAATGAGCCTGATACTTTCATGAGCTCTAAAACACGTTCCATACCCATGGCCCAACCACAAGCAGGCGCTGCTTTGCCACCCATGCGCTCAATCAGTGGATCATAGCGACCACCGCCGGCAATCGTGCCTTGTGCACCGAGCTCATCCGTCACCCACTCAAATACAGTGAGGTTGTAATAATCGAGTCCACGAACTAAGCGTGGATTGATCTTGCAGGGAATGTTGTTTGCTTTGAGTAATGCTTGCACCGCATCGAAATGTTTGAGTGATGCTTCACCCAAGAAATCTAATAACTTGGGCGCGCCTTCGATCAATGCTTGCATCTCTGGATTTTTAGAATCCAAAATCCGCAAAGGATTGGTCAATAGACGACGTTGTGAATCTTCATCGAGTTGCGCGGCATTCTTCTCAAAATACGTTACCAAGGCAGCGCGGTGCACAGCACGTTCATCAGCTTGACCTAGTGAATTAATCTCTAAGCGCACACCCTTTAAGCCCAACTCATCCCAGAGGCGTTGACCCATCAGAATAATTTCAGCATCGATATCTGGGCCGGCAAAGCCTAAGGCCTCAATCCCGAACTGGTGGAACTGGCGATAGCGACCACGTTGTGGGCGCTCATGACGAAACATCGGGCCGGTATACCAAAGACGCTTAGGCCCTTCGTATATCAAATTATTTTCAATTACAGAGCGGACGATGGCAGCGGTACCTTCTGGGCGTAAAGTCAGTTGCTCACCATTAAGGCGATCCTCAAAGGAATACATTTCTTTTTCAACAATATCGGTTACTTCACCAATACCACGTTGAAATACAGCGGTAGCCTCAACAATCGGGGTGCGTAAAAACTCATAGCCGTAAGCACGGGTTAAGTCACGCAAGACATGCTCGAGATGAGCCCACTGTGCAGCATCTGCTGGCAACAAATCATTCATGCCGCGAACGCCATTAATCTTGAGCGTTTTTTCGGTCTTCTTGTTTTTATCTTCGGTCATTTTTATGAGTAATTTTTTTCGACGTATTCATCAACAATGATTTGAAACTCTTCTGCAATCTTATCGCCCCGCAAGGTCTTTACCTTCACGCCGTCTACAAAGACAGGTGCCGCTGGAGTCTCGCCAGTACCGGGTAATGAAATACCAATATTGGCATGTTTACTTTCGCCAGGTCCATTCACAATACAGCCCATCACGGCAACGTTCATATTTTCAACGCCTGGATGGGTTTTTTTCCAAATGGGCATTTGTTGGCGCAAGTAGGACTGAATATTGGCGGCCAATTCTTGGAAGGTAGTGCTGGTCGTTCTACCGCAACCAGGACAAGCAATCACCATGGGTGTGAAATTGCGCAAACCCATGGTTTGTAATATCTCTTGGGCTACGATCACTTCATTCTCACGTGGCGCACCTGGATCTGGCGTCAAGGAAACCCGTATCGTATCGCCAATACCTTCTTGCAAGAGGATACCCATTGCAGCGGTAGAAGAAACGATTCCCTTGCTACCCATGCCAGCCTCGGTTAATCCCAAGTGCAAGGGATAGTCAGAGCGACGTGACAGATCGCGATATACGGCAACTAAGTCTTGCACATTACTCACTTTGCAAGACAACAAAATTTGATCGGGGTTCATACCGAACTCCACTGCTTTTTCTGCAGACTGCAATGCCGACTGAATTAAGGCTTCGATCATGACTTCTTGTGCAGTCTTTGGCACAGCTAAAGCAGCATTACTATCCATGATGCTGGCGAGAAGCTCTTGGTCCAAGCTACCCCAGTTCACACCAATCCGAATCGGCTTGTCGTATTTGCAGGCCGCTTCAATCATTTGCGCAAACTGTGGATCGCGCTTAGCGCCCTTACCCACGTTACCTGGATTGATGCGGTATTTTGATAAAGCTTTGGCGCACTCTGGGTAATCATTGAGCAAAGTATGGCCGTTGTAATGGAAGTCACCAATCAACGGGACCAAAACATCCATCTTGTCTAACTGTTCACGAATATACGGAACTGCAGCAGCGGCTTCTGGAGTGTTGACTGTGATGCGTACCATCTCAGAACCAGCGCGGGCTAATTCTTTTACTTGAATTGCGGTACCGACTGCATCAACCGTATCGGTATTGGTCATCGACTGGATGCGCACAGGTGCATCGCCACCAATTGTGATGATGTTCGTTTTCCAAACAACCTTTGCTTGGCGGGTTGCGCGCTTAGGTGCAGGACCTAATGGCAGAGGCGACAAGGAGTGATTGGTGCTCATGTTTAATTTAACTTATCGAGCCATTGAATGTTCTGAACTGACTCAGGCGGCTCATCATCATCTGGCTGAATGATTTCCTTATCGTGTACGGCACGTTCGCGTACGCGGGTTCTATCAATCACATCACCAGCTAACTGTCCACAAGCGGCGGCAATATCATCGCCGCGGGTCTTGCGAACTGTAGCCACCATGCCAGCATCTAACAAGATATTAGCAAAGGCTTGTATACGTTGTGGCGGTGAACGCTTTAAGCCAGACTCTGGGAATGGATTAAAGGGAATGAGGTTGACCTTGCACTTAATGTTGCTCAGCAAACGAATCAATTCTTTTGCTTGCGCATCAGAATCATTCACACCATCGAGCATGCAGTACTCAAAGGTTAAGAAATCTCTTGGGGCAAATGGCAAATAACGCTCACATGCACCGAGCAATTCTCGTAAAGGGTATTTTTGATTTAGTGGCACTAACTGATCACGCAATGCATCGTTGGGCGCATGCAGCGAGACCGCTAATGCTACTGGGCAATCTTGTGCCAAGCGATCAATCATCGGCACGACGCCAGAGGTTGATACGGTGACGCGACGTCTTGACAAGCCGTAGGCCCTGTCATCCAACATCAAGCGTAATGCGGTCACCACGTTGTCATAGTTGAGTAAAGGCTCGCCCATTCCCATCATGACCACATTCGAAATCACGCGGCCAGTATGTTCCCAGCCAGGTGTTGGAAATTTTTCAACGCGCCGCACTGCACCAGGTTCATTACGCAAGAGGTGTTCGGCAAACCACAATTGGCCAATGATTTCGCCAGAAGTGAGATTGCGTGAGAAGCCTTGGCGTCCGGTGGAGCAAAAACGGCAATTGACTGCGCAGCCTGCTTGCGAAGAGATACACAAAGTACCGCGATCATCTTCTGGAATAAAGACTGACTCGACTGCATTGCCTGCGCCAACGTCCAGCAACCACTTGCGGGTGCCGTCATTGGCAAGTTCATCTTTAATGACTGGGAGAGATACGACTTCCGCTACATCCAGCAAGCTAGCTCGGAAGCTTTTTGCTAAATCACTCATGTCGTTGATGTTCGATACACCACGCTGGTGTATCCACTGCATGAGTTGCTTTGCCCTAAAGGGCTTTTCATTCAACCCCGCGACATACGCTGCCATTTGGTCAGCGTCAAAATCTAAGAGATTTACGCGCGGGGAGGTCAATGCGCCTACTTATTTAGTAAATAGGTTTCGAATTAACGATTGAAAACGTTCATGCCAGGGAAAAAGAATGCAATTTCCACAGCAGCGGTTTCAGGAGCGTCAGATCCGTGAACAGCGTTAGCATCGATGCTGTCAGCAAAGTCAGCACGAATTGTTCCAGCGTCAGCTTTCTTAGGATCAGTAGCACCCATCAGATCGCGGTTCTTGGCGATAGCGCCTTCACCTTGCAATACTTGGATCATCACTGGACCAGAAACCATGAAGCTCACCAAATCTTTGAAGAAAGGACGGGCTGCGTGAACAGCATAGAACTGCTCCGCTTCAGCTTGGGATAAATGCGCCATTCTGGAAGCAACGATCTTCAAACCAGCAGATTCAAAACGGTCGTAAATTTTGCCGATAACGTTTTTAGCTACAGCATCGGGTTTGATAATAGAAAGGGTGCGTTCAATAGCCATGCAAAACTCCAATAGTGATTTCAAAGGTATTAGTCGAAAAGGCTTGCAATAAGTCTGCCCTGATTCGACGACCCCCGAATTATACATCGGCTGAGGGTATTTACCCTTATAAAAGTAGTCCTAAGC